>ERZ1673811.7-NODE-7-length-92098-cov-20.743392_pt1 | contig 92098 bp, 91 predicted proteins | sample MGYA00580151_ERZ1673811 | MGnify/ENA primary metagenome ERZ1673811 (study PRJEB41219, sample SAMN04549620) | soil metagenome | isolation source: soil | place: USA: Wyoming, Fireholl Drive Yellowstone National Park | collected 2009-07-28 ...
TATCGTATCAACGGTTTGCGACCATTGTAAAGATGTTTTGTCACGGATTCAGGATGAGTATTTTTTATTACAATAATTTCCATAACCCAACAGATAAACAGGATACCCCTTAGGCGACATGGAGCTGTTTTTTGACAACATCAATGGGAATCTCTTGCTTCGCCGCGTCATAAATGAACTCGATGACGCTGTGGCCTTTCCGCGATCGAAGAAGCTCCAGCCCGGCAGAGAGGTCTTGCTGGGATTCCGCTATGCTGTACACGCAAGCCAACAAAACGGCCACCCAATACCGTTTGACCGCCTGAATGTGGCGGACGCGGTACCCATCGAGCTTCAGCTGGTCTTTTGTCTGCCGGAAAAAGCATTCGATCGACCAGCGTTGGGCATAGTAACGCAAGATGTCTTCGTCGCCAAGTTCCCGATCGGTGCTCAAGACGCAATGAAGATATTCCAGCGTCATCGGCTGATCCGCCTTCCAAGCCAGCAGCACCACCGCATCATCGAGGCCATGGATCGCCCCCTCATAACGATACACGCGGTAACGCTTCTTGTCCACCGTGACGAGGCGGGTGTCTTGGGGCTCGATATAGCGGGCAAACAACTTGGCTTGGACCGCGATGCCTTTCGGATAGAGAATTCGGTTCGTCTTGAGCATGGCGATGACATGGAATCCCTGTTTCAGGCAGGCTTCGATGAGCTCTTGGGACGGATACCATGAATCCATGAGCACATACACCGGATGAGCCCGCTTCCCTTTGAGCGAGGAAAGCATCTCGGTCGCCAGGTCGATTTTGCTCCTTCCCGCCGCCTTGTCATACAGACGAAACGCGAACGGAAACGCTTGCGTGAAGGTGTGCACCATCCGCCAAACGAGCGAATGCCCCCAGACCGATTGATGATCTTTGTGCGAGTAGTGCCAATTGCATCCTTGAATGGCGTGTGTGGCCCGTGACGAGGGCTTCGTTTTTTGGCAAATCGTATCATCGATCGAAACAAAAATGGGTTGATTCTCTCGTTTCGAGCTGCGTTCGACACGATGAAGCCCCCACTGCTGGAGTTTGCGAAGCAACGTCTCTTCCTCCCATGGGCTTTTCGTGAAAAAATGGCTGAGTGTCGTGCGGTGGTTCGGATGAAAGCTCCCATGATGAAGATCGGTCAATGTTCCCGAAAAGCCCTTCGTGATCATCGCATCCACGATATGAACGAGATGCTTCATAACAGGTTTCGAGAAATAAAGCGCCAACCCTAACGTTATGAAAAACTTGTGGATTCCTTGATGATGTGCTAATCTATTCATGAGACATGAACCTCCTTGTGGATAGTTGTGGCACATCTATTTTAACCAAGGAATCGGGTTCATGTCTTCTTTTTTGTTTGGTTGTAAATTTATGTTAGCGAATTTGCTCATCTACAGATTTATACTGAATTTTACGGCCATTCGGTTGCGTTACGACAAGTTGTCGTTTTGTTTGGTCATAGTTCATCGTATAGATGCGGTTTTCAGGATCAATCGCTTGGCTTAGCCTGTCGCCATTATAAATGAACTGATTAACGACCGGTTTTGCTTCCGTATGCGTCGGTTCCAATACTTTCTCTAATCGACCAAGTTCATTATATTGGTATCTCGTTACTTCCCCGCCCGTCTGGGTTACTTTTGTTAACAAGTCGTTGTTATACTCATACGTGATTGTCCGATTCATTGGGTCGGTCATTTTCTGGATTCTGCCGCTTGCGTTGTACTCCATACTCAGTTTTCTGCCCGACGCATCGGTAATCGACACTAGCTTTCCGTTAGAATAACTGTAGGTAGTGGCATTCCCATGTCCATCTACGATTTTAGTTAACTTGCCGTCACTTTTTTGAAAGTGGATTTTCGTTTGATCTTTTGTCGTCAGTATATATTCATCGGTTGTTTCGCTTAACTCCAAGTAAACACCTGTCGGGGCTTTATACGTGCCGTCGGATAATTTCGTGAATATATGGAGCGTGCCATCTTCATCCGTAAATCTTGCTTCATTTCCTTGGGCAACGATGTTCATTTCCGCATCGCTATGCCATCCTTTTCCAAACAATCCAACCGATGTGGATAAACTATTGTAAGTTCTTGTGATTTCAAGCCCCGGTCCTCTTCCGGAAATCGAAACATCGTCTTCGTCTATAATCAGATTACCGGTAGCGGCATTCACGCTGCCATACGGAACATCAATGATGGACCAGTACTCTTCTTTTCCTAAATACTCATTCGCCTCCGGAATGTTCACCGTCAAGGCAGTGCTGGAAAATACCGTTTCTCCATCCGCATTGTATGCACTGAGTCGGAAGTAGTAATTGGTGCTTGTGGCGTATTTTGTCCCCATTTTCTCATACATGGGGGAAGGATCTTTCGGAAGTTCCAATCCTTTTCCATCATGATGCAACGTTAAGGTGCTGGAATCCCCCTGTTGGATTTCCTCCGGAGTTGGCCAAATTCCTTTGTTTTGTGTCGTCCAATGGTCCACGTCTCCTACATCAAATGCTTCATAGTAAAGTCCATTGAAAATCCACACTTTATACCCTGTCGCTCCAGGAATCTTATCCCAGTTTAACATGACATAGCCAGAGTTGCTCCCCGATTGATTGCTGTAAGCAAATCCGGAAGGCGCTGGCGGCACTCGCAAATCCGGAATACGAGGCATATACGCATCAGAAAAGACGGTTTCCCCTTGAGAGTTATAGGCACTTACTCGAATCCAGTAGTTGGCAGCTGTTGCGTATTTGGTTCCTGCATTGGCATAGACCGGGGACGGGTCAGCAGCTAATTCCGTGCCAAGACCATCGTTTACATGCAACTTATATCTACCTGCATGAATTTCCGTGGAGGTTGGCCAATACTTTTTGTTTTTCGTTGTCCAAGAAGTGACGTTCCCGACATCTAGCGATTCATAGTAGGAACCGTTAAAAATCCAAATTTTATACCCCGTCGCTCCACTCACAGGATTCCATTTGAAATCGATATATCCTGTTCCATTTCCGTTTGTATAACTTACCCCCGTCGGAGCAGATGGTTTCGCCAAATCCGGAATGGTTGGCATATACGCGCCGGACATGGCGCTTTCGCCTTGAGGAAAAATCGCACTGACTCGGAACCAGTAGTTCTTGCTATTCGGATAACTTCCTCCTGAATTTCGATACACCGGGGAAGGATCGACAGCAAGCTCCGTCCCTAACTGATCTTGGTGCAAGTCGTATCTTCCAGCGCTAATTTCAGAAGGGGTCGGCCAGATTTTTTTCCCCTTTGTACTCCAGGAAGTGACATTGCCTACATCAAACGCTTCATATGATTTCCCGTTTGACCGTCGTTTGCATCGGCAGCAACCGCATCAACGGCGACAGCTTAGGGCCGTTCGTCGGGACGCTGCTGGAAAACGCTTATCCGGATCATTTGACCGTCATCGGTACACTTAGGAAGCCTGTCGATGCAACGAACATTCATCGTGTTTCCGAGCGGCTGCAACACGAGCGCGGAGCGTATGTGGTGGCAATCGACAGCATTGTCGGGCCGCAGCCGTTTGTCCATACGATCGCCATCCGCCCTGGCGCCCTTTCCCCTGGCACGGCGCTTGGCAAATCGCTGCCATCGATTGGCGACATCAGCATGATGGGCGTCGTGATGGAAGATACCGCCGATATAAGCGCACTTCCGTACACGAATTTGCACATTGTTTACCAAATGGCGAAAGTTATCGCTATCGGCCTTTCGCTTACGGTCCGGCAGCGGTATGGCTATGAATCGTCGACGCCGCTGTTGGCATAACGCAAAACGAAAAAAGCGCGGCGAACGTAAACGTCGCCACGCTTTCATTCAGGCAAGTGAAAATGTTCGTTTGACAAACGACACGACTTCCTCAGCCGTACCAAGCGACAGCACTGTCTCTTTCACGCGGACCGCATCCTCTTTTGACAGCCGCTTCAGCTGGGCGCGCGCCGGCAAAATCGAGGTGGCGCTCATGCTGAACTCATCAAGGCCAAGGGCAAGCAAAATCGGAATCGCGATCGGGTCGCCGGCCATTTCCCCGCACATCCCGACCCATTTTCCTTCGCGATGGGCGGCATCGATCACGTGGCTGATGAGCCGCAAAATAGCCGGGTTGTACGGCTGGTACAAATACGCAACCCGCTCATTCATCCGATCGGCCGCCATCGTATATTGGATCAGGTCGTTCGTTCCAATGCTGAAGAAATCGACTTCTTTCGCAAACTGGTCCGCCATGACGGCAGCTGCCGGGATTTCCACCATCATGCCGACTTCAATTCCATCCGCAACGGCAACCCCTTGGCGGAGGAGCGCTTCTTTTTCTTCGAGTAAAATCGCTTTCGCTTGGCGGAATTCATCGAGCGTCGCAATCATCGGGAACATGATTTTCAAATTGCCGTGCACGCTCGCCCGCAGCAAGGCGCGCAGCTGCGTCCGAAACATGTCTTGCATCTCAAGGCAAAGGCGGATCGCCCGGAACCCTAAGAACGGATTCATTTCTTTCGGCAGCTGCAAATACGGCAGCTCTTTGTCGCCGCCAATGTCAAGCGTCCGCACAACGACCGGCTTGCCATTCATTTGTTCCAGCACCGTTTTGTAAGCCGCAAACTGTTCGTCTTCCGTCGGCAGTTCCGAGCGTCCCATGTATAGAAATTCTGTGCGATACAATCCGATTCCTTCCGCTCCGTTCGCCAACGCTCCTTTCACATCGTCTGGCGTGCCGATGTTGGCAGCCAGCTCGACATGAATGCCGTCAGCCGTCACGGTCGCCTCGTGAACGAGTTTCGCCCATTCTGCCTTTTGCGCCTCGTAGCGGGCCCGTTTTTGTTCATATTGGGCGAGCAACTCCGGCGATGGATTGATGATTACTTGGCCGTCGAGCCCATCGACAATGACGATGTCGCCGTTTTTTACTTCCGCCGTCACCGTCTTCGTGCCGACGACGGCAGGGATTTCGAGCGAACGGGCCATAATTGCTGAATGCGACGTCCGCCCGCCGATGTCGGTGGCAAATCCTTTCACATATTGGCGGTTCAGCTGCGCCGTATCGGATGGCGTCAAGTCTTCCGCGATGATCACGACTTCCTCAGAAATGAGGCTCGGGTTCGAGATTGTGACGCCAAGCAGATGGGCGAGGACGCGCTTTGTCACATCGCGGATGTCAGCGGCCCGTTCTTTCATATATTCATTGTCCATCGCCTCGAACATCGAGATGAAAAACAAGGCGGTTTCATCGAGAGCGTACTCGGCATTGACGCGCTCCGTTTGGATTTTTTCTTTAATCGGGTTCAACAATTCTGGGTCGTCAAGCACAAGCAAGTGGGCGGCAAAAATGGCGGCTTTGTCTTCGCCAAGCTTTTCCAAGGCATGCTGCTTGATGGCTTCCAGCTCTTCTTTCGCTTTCGCGACCGCCGCCTCAAGCCGCGCAATTTCCGCCTCGACGTCGGCGACCGTCCGTTTTTCGGCCGCCAAATGAGGCGTTTCCAAGCGGTATGCCTTGGCGATGGCGATGCCGCTTGAAGCGGCGATGCCATGAATCGTCTTTTCCATTATTCCGCAAGGCCTTCCTTTGCCAACGTATCGGTTAACGCCGCCATTGCTTCTGCCGCATCGGCCCCTTCTGCCGTGATTTTGATCGTCGCCCCTTTCGGAATTCCTAACGACATGACGCCCATGATCGATTTCAAGTTCACCGTTTTGCCGTTGTACTCAAGCTGGATTTCGCTGTTGAATTTGCTCGCTGTTTGCACCAAAATCGTCGCCGGACGAGCGTGGATGCCGGAATCAGAAACGACTTTAAACGTTTTTTCTGCCATGTTCATCATTCCCCTTTTCTTCAATTTTTTCTTTGCCATCATATCAAATGCAGGGGCGGGGAGGCAACGGAAAATGCTTGGCCCCGCCCCGCCGCGAATAAGCAGTTTAGCTGATCGTCACAACAGCGTCTTCTCCTCGAGCAACCGGGCCTTGCTTGTTGACGTGAACCGTTTCGCCAGCTTGGAGATTCGTGAAAATCACCGGTGTGACGATCGATGGGGCGTTCTGTTTGACATAATCAAGGTCGACGCGCAAAATCGGCTGCCCTTTTTTCACTTCGTCGCCTTCCTTCACAAGCGCTTCAAACCCTTGGCCGTTCAGCTTCACCGTATCGATGCCGACGTGGATTAAAATTTCATGCCCGCCGGCCGACTGAATGCCAATGGCGTGCTTCGTCGGAAATACGTTGAGGATTTTGCCATCAACCGGAGAGACGACCGTGCCGTCCGTCGGCATGACCGCGAACCCATCGCCCATCATTTTTTGCGAAAACACTTGGTCCGGCACTTCAGCGAGCGGAACGATTTCTCCGGACATCGGCGAAGCGATCGTTTCGGACTCCGCGGCTTCCGAAGCCGCTGTTTTCGGCTTTTCTTCTTCCGCCCGGGCCGGCGCTTTTCCTTGCATGATGTCTTGAATTTGCCCTTTTAACATATCCGATTTCGGACCGAAAATCGCTTGCACGTTGTTGCCGACTTCCAGCACCCCGGCGGCGCCGAGCGCTTTCAACCGGTCTTTATCGACCCGTCCGATATCATGGACCGACACGCGCAAACGTGTAATGCAGGCGTCCAAATGTTCGATGTTTTCCTTTCCGCCAAGGGCGGCGAGCACTTCGTACGGCAGGTCGCCAGCGGCGGCCGCCTCGGCTTTCGGTGCTTCCTCGACCGTTTTTTCCCGGCCCGGCGTCGCCAAATCCCATTTGCGGATCGCAAAGCGGAACCCGAAATAATAAATCACGGCAAACACCAAGCCGACCGGAATGACGAGCCACCATGCCGTCCGGTTTGGCAGAACGCCAAACAGCAAGAAGTCAATGACCCCGCCGGAGAACGTCATCCCGATTTTGACGTTCAACAGGTGCATGATCATAAACGACAAGCCGGCAAAAACGCAGTGAATGGCAAACAGCGCCGGGGCGACGAACAAGAACGAAAATTCGATCGGTTCGGTAATCCCGGTCAAAAACGATGTCAACGCGGCCGACCCCATGATGCCGGCAACGACTTTTTTGTTTTCCGGTCGCGCTTCGTGGTAGATCGCGAGCGCCGCTGCCGGGAGACCGAACATCATAAACGGGAATTTCCCGGTCATGAACGTGCCGGCCGTCAGTTCCACGCCGTCTTTCAGCTGCTCGAAAAAGATTTTTTGGTCGCCATGGACCACTTGCCCGGCTTTATTGACGTATTCGCCAAATTCAAACCAAAACGGTGCATAGAAAATATGATGCAAACCAAACGGAATGAGCGCCCGTTCGATGACGCCGAAAATGAACGCGGCCAACGGTTTGTTCGCATCGATCATATTGTGCGAAAACGCATTGAGCCCGTGCTGAATCGGCGGCCAGACGAATGTCATGATAATGCCAAGCACGACCGCAGACGCCGCCGTCACGATCGGCACGAACCGCTTGCCGGCGAAAAAGCCGAGATATTGAGGCAGTTCGATATTGAAGTATTTGTTGTACATGTAGGCGGCCAAAATCCCGACGATAATCCCGCCAAAGACGCCGGTTTGCAGCGTCGGGATGCCGAGAATGTTGGCATACGACGGGTCAGCGCCGACCATATCGGCCGTTACACCTAAGATGACGCTCATCGTCACGTTCATAATCAAGTAGCCGATGATCGCTGCCAAGCCTGCGACTCCGTCCCCGCCGGCAAGGCCGATCGCTACGCCGACCGCAAACAAGAGCGACAAGTTGGAGAAGACGATGCCGCCTGCTTGCTCCATCACGTTGGAGACGAGCACGACCCAATCGGCTTTTAATGCGGGAATTTTATCCGTGAGCGCCGGGTTTTTCAACGCATTGCCAAACGCCAGCAAAATCCCGGCCGCCGGCAAAATCGCCACCGGCAACATGAGCGCTTTCCCGACTTTTTGCAGCATGCCAAACGCTCGCTTCATCTTCATAACCTCCTTTAGGTTCCTTTTCTTAAGTTTTGCAGCAAACAGCCGATTCATGTATCGAAAATGGAGCGGACGCTTCCGAGGGGCATCGGCGCAATAAAAAAGGCATGACTAAAGAGAGGCAAAAAGAACGCTTACAACAGCGCGCATACATTCGCAGCTGTTGCCGCCTTATTTGCCCTCTTTACTCATGCCTGATCGAGTCAGTAACACGTAAAGCGAGACAACCTATGCAGTTGTATTGTTCTTTTTCTCCGCCAGCCGTTGCAAATGCAACGTCAAATAGACCGCCTCGGCATCGTCCGCCGGCAGATGAAGCGTTTGCTGCATGACCTTAACCAACTTCCATGCTAGATTATAGCACAATGGATACGCTTCCTTCAAGATTTTCGACAAATTTTTTGGTTCTTCGACTTTTTCACCTTTTTTCATCCGCTCAATCGCATAGCGCAAATGGCGGACGAAACGCAAATAATGAACGCTCTCGCGGTCGATGTCAACGCCAAGCTGTTGCTCGACGATCTTGACAAGGTCAGCAATGAGCTGGGAATATCGATTCGCTTCCGACACGCTTTGTTTCGAAATCGCGCTATGAATATGAAGAGCAATAAAGCCTGTCTCCCCTTCAGGCAGGGAGACTCCGAGCTTTTGTTCAATCGTGCGGGCCACTTCATGGGCAATTTCATATTCCAACGGATACAAGTTTTTCGTCTCAGCCAAAAACGGGTTTTTGACGTCCAATCCTTGCTCAAGCCGCTTTAATGTAAAGGCGATATGGTCCGTCAGCGCCACATGGATGTGCTCGTCGAGCGGTGCGCCCACGCGTTGCTGAATATGTTGAACCACCTCGCTCATGAGGGCGATGAATTCTTCGCTCAATTCCGGAAGCAGCTTTTTGTATTGCTCTTGTTCGCGTTCGTTTTTGAGGACGAAACATTTTTCCACGGCACTTTCCGCAATTTCATCCCCCTTTTTTTTGCCGAAGCCGATCCCCTTGCCGAGCAGGACGACTTCGCCATACTGGGAGTGGAAAGCGATTAAAACGTTGTTATTGAGCGCCTTTTCCACACGGAACGACTGCTCCATCGGGCCCCCTCCTTTCCGTGCCGCCTGTCCGCCGTTCATCCACGTGACTAATTATAAATCGGAAAGCCGTCCTTCTCAATGAAAAAAAGATGGAGGTTTTTTGGATGGGAGGCTGTTCTTCTTTCCATACTATAGAGGGCGATGCCGTGAAGGGGGGATTCGCATGCCATACATTTCCATCAACAGCCGCGTCCGTCTCTATTATGAAGAAAAAGGGAACGGAACACCGCTATTGTTCATCCATCCCCCTGGGATGGGGCATGTCGTTTTTTGCCGCCAAAAGCCGCTCGCCCGCGATTTTCGCCTCATTTTATACGACATGCGCGGCAACGGGCGAAGCAGTCCGTCGGATGGACCGATTACGGTGCCGCTGCTCGCCGATGACGTCTCGGTGTTGCTTCGCTCCCTCGGCATCGGGCGCGCGATCATTTGCGGCTACTCCAGCGGCGGGTCGGTCGCACTTGATTTCGCCCTTCGCTATCCACAGCATGTGAAGCAACTTATTTTGATTGGCGGATTTCCTGAAGTGTGTACCCCGCTGCTGTGGGGTGAGTTTTGGCTTGGCATTTCCGCCGCCAAACTCAGAGCCATCCCACTGCTCTCCTTGGCGCTCGCCCTCGGGCACGGAACAAACCAGCGCGAGCGGCGGCTGTTGAGGCGGTACGCCCAGATGGCCAACAAGCGGGATTTAGAGGCCGCGTATCGGGCTGGGCTCGTCTACCGCTGCACGGAGCAGCTCTCCTCCCTGCGCCTGCCGGTGCTGCTCATTTACGGAGCGCGCGACCGTTACATTCATTTCTATATCACCATATTTCGCCGCTATGTGCTGCATGCTGGCGTTGTGTTGATCGACCAGGCCCGCCATCAAATTCCGACCAAACATAGCGAGGAGTTAAATGGCATTTTGCGCATGTACGGCCGGCGGTGACCGATGGGAAGAAAGGAGGGGGAAGCATGTCGAAAAAAGGGAGACAAAACAAAGTAAGCCAAGAAGTGGCCAACCCGACCGTCTCGAAAACAGAGGCGGAAATGGCCAAAGACAGCGTTGACACCGCCAAGCAAGCGAAAAAAACCGCTCATAACCAAGAACGTGTCCGCGCCTTGGGCGCGGACACGTTTGGTCGGAGCAGCCTCTTTTGTCAGCCGCTTGCGGCGTCGGCCGCATAGCCGGACGGCAGCGTCAAATGGACAATCGTCCCTTTTCCGACTTCGCTCTCGATCTGCATTGTCCCTTTATGTTCCTGGATAATTTTCATGCTTGTTGTCAGCCCGAGCCCCATCCCTTTTTCTTTCAACGTAAAAAACGGTTCGCCGATTTTTTGCAGGCGCTCTTTGGAAATGCCAATGCCTGTGTCGGCAATATCCAAATAAACCGTTCCTCCCGCTTCGGAAACGCGGACGTATAAACTCCCGCCGCCAGGCATTGCTTCAATGGCGTTTTTCATTACGTTTAAAAGCACTTGAACAATTTGGTTCTGGTCGCCGTACACACATGCTTTCGGGGCATTATTGTGAACAGAAATCAAAACGTTGTTTAATGTCGCCTCATGGCCGATCAAACTGATGACATACGAAACGGCCTCACTTACCAAAAATGGACGGTAATTATGGCTTTGCGGCTTGGCAAGTACGAGCAACTCGCTGACAATTTGATTGATGCGGCCAAGTTCGCTCAACATAATGCGCATATAGTCGTCATTCACTTCGCGCGTTTCTTGCATCATTTGAATAAACCCTTTCATCGATGTGAGCGGGTTGCGGATTTCGTGGGCGATGCCGGCGGCCAGCTCTCCGAGCACCGACAGTTTTTCTTTTTTGAGCAACAGCTCTTCGGCCCGCTTTTGCTGGGTAATATCACGGCCGATGGTCAATAGTCCTTTGCGCGCCCCATTTTCTTCAAACAACGGCACTTTAATGACATCGAACGTCTTTAACTCTCCATCCGGCGTCTCGAACGACTCTTCGCGGCGCGTGACGGTTCCGCTTTTCCATGCCTCGCGGTCCGATTCGATGCACTGTTCGAAGGTGTCCTTAAAAAACGGCACCAGCTCGCCAAGTTCACGATCGGTTTTCCCGACATAGTCGATGTGCTCGAGATGGTAAAGCCGCCGGCCGAAATCATTGACGCGCAGCCAGCGTCCCTCGCTATCTTTAAAACAAACAAAATCAGGCATCGAGTTAATGAGCGTGAGCAACTGCTGCTCGTTTTCTTCCGCCTTCTCGAGTTGCTCCCGCTTTGTAAGCAGCTGGTATAAAAAAACGACCGACAACAAAATAAAGACGGCCCCTTTGGCGATGCCAAGCGCCATATACAAACCGCGGCCAACCGGCAGCATATTGATCAAGGCGTCGGTAACCACGAGCCATAACAGACTAAATGCAATGTAGCTTGCCATTACCTTTGACTTGTTAAACACTTCACCATCGAGCTCCTAACATGCAAAGTCACAAGCGGCCGCCCAGTTACATTTCTCGCGCCCATGCAAGCAACTGAGCGGTCAACGCGGCAGCACGTTCATGGTCAAGCCGCTTTTGCAGCGACGCCTCGAGCCGCTCGGTTACCGCTCCGGCCTCTTCCCCATAGGAAAACGAAAACGACCATTCAAGCGCCGGAATGGCTAGAACGATGTATTCCTCTTTCCGGTTTTCATAAATATATACGTTGACCGGGGCTTGCCCGTCCATGATCGGCGTTTTGCGGATTTTCATCATTGCCTCCCACCTTTGCTGCAAAGCCGTTCTCCATATTCATTTATTTTAGCAAACGCCCTCTTCCTACTCAATATAAATCATTTTCCTTGTCATCCCGCCGTCGATCACGAAATTCGCCCCAGTGATAAAATCGTTTTCCTCCTCACATAAGTACAGGCAGGCGCGGGCAATATCGTCCGGTTTGCCGACGCGGCCGGCCGGGTGCTGCCCGTGGTCGACATCCCGCAGCTGTCCGTAATCGCCCGTCTCGATCCAGCCGGGGCTGATGCAATTGACGCGGATGCGGTCAGCGGAAAACGACACCGCCAACGCGTGGGTGAGAGCGACAAGACCGCCTTTCGACGCTGCGTACGCCTCTGAATTTGGTTCAGACATGAACGCTCTTGTAGAAGCAATATTCACGATCGCCCCTCCTTTGGCGTTGCGGCGCATATATTTTGCCGCCTCGCGAGAAGCAAAAAAGGCGCTGCGCAAATTTGTCGACAACACATCGTCCCATTCATCCACCGTCAACTCGTACGGTGATTTCCAACGCGAGACGCCGGCGTTATTAATGAGATAATCGATGCGGCCAAAACGGCTGGCTGTTTCGTTCACAAACCGTTCGATGTCGCTCACTTTCCGGACATCGGCCGCCACAAATATGGCATGTCGTCCATCCGCCCGCAACTGTTCGGCAAACGCCTCCCCTTTTTTGACATCCCGATCCACGATGGCCACATTCGCACCTTGTTTGGCAAACATCGCGGAGACCGCCTTGCCGATGCCGTTCGCTCCGCCGGTGACAATCACTGTTTTCCGCTCCATGCCCATTTGCCTCTTCTCCTTTCTTTTCTCCAACCTCGTCTTTTCCTCCCTCTCTTGAGGGAAAAACTACGTTCCTTATTATACCATTGACAGCAATGGGAACACATATATGCCGCCATAAGGGAGCGTTTGGAACAATGCGGTTGATGCTGGCGCCTGTACGGGAAGCGGCCGTCTGGCAAGCCGGTGAGCCTCTATGCTGGGCCCGTCCCCCGTGGAACATAAAAAAAGACCGCGTGGAAGCGGTCTTTTTGACGGTTTACCGATATGGGCCGTACGGCGCCGGAAGGCCGGGCGCATATGGAGCTACCCCACCGTAATACGGCGGCAGCGGTGCAGCAGGATAACCGTACGGTGCCGCCGGGGCGTATGGCAGCGGCGCAGCCGGCGGATAGCACATCGGAGGATACGGAACAGCGCCGGGGGCGATGCTAGGGGCAACACCGAGCGTGACACCCATGGTCGGCATCGCACTAGGAACGACGCCGGGCGTCATACCGGCAACAGGAGCTCCCACCCCTGCATACGGAGCTGCCATATCGTATGGAGCAACGGCACCGTCAGCGGGCAGCGGCGGTGCATTTTCTTCCCCTCCTACCGGCCAGGCGAAGGTCGGAGCCACATTCGGCACTGCTCCCAAGCCCAGCGGCGGCGCCGGGGGCATCATATCAGAGCTGTCCGGGCTGTCAAATTCGTCCGGACTGTCAAGGTGGGCCGGACTGACCAAAGGAGCCATCGGCACAGCCGGCGGACACCAGTAGCCATAAGGAGTCACCGGCGGATAATACGCTGTCGGCATTGCCGCTGGTGCGGTCGGCAACGGCGCCACGGGCGGTGCATTATTGTCCATTCGCCCGGCCTTATCGCCTTGGTTTGAGGCGTTCAGAAACGGATCATTCATATGAGGGTCCCAATGATTCATTGTCCTCTCCCTTTCTCGCTCATAGTTGTCGGGGCGCGTACCCATCCATATTGTATGTCGGCACAAGCAAAGGGTGTTTGCCCGGCCAAAATATAGGTATTTATCCTAAACGCCGGTTGCGCTATGATAAATAACAGCAGCAACCTCACATGGACGTTGGGAGGGAATCAGATGGATGAAACGTTGGCGGCCAAACAAATCCATGATTTGCGCAACGGAATCATCTCCGAACTGCTGGTGAAAAAAGAGGACTTCCCTGTTTTTCGCGCCGTGCTTGTCAAACAGCCCGATTTTAAACGATTTCGCGGCATCGCCCAGCGCGGCGGTCACATTATTTATCACTATACAGATGTTCCGCGCAGCTGAACGTTCCCGTCTTTGCGGCTCCACATCCGGCTTTCCGCCCCGAAAGCCGGATGTTTTGGCTTGCGGAGAAATTTCCATTCCTCCTATGAAACTAGTCATTTCAATGCTTCGCGCACTTTTTCCATTATTTCGATAATGAATCATCTTCCCATCCTTGTTACTCTAGTAGCGAGTTTACGAGAGGAGGGATCAGGATGAAAAAAGGAAAAGCATGGGTGATGGCGGTGTTGTGCGGAATGTTTTTCTTTGCCGGCCATGCCGATGCGGCAACCACCCACACTGTCAAGCGCGGCGACACGCTTTGGAAAATCGCGAAGCAATACGGCGTGCCGCTTAAACAGCTGATGCAAAAAAATAGAAAAGACGATCGGCTGTATCCTGGCGAAAAACTGATCATCCCGAACGCAGGCATTACAGCGGCGGAAAAAGATTTGCTCGCTCGCCTCGTCCATGCTGAGGCGAAAGGGGAGCCGTACGCCGGGAAAGTAGCCGTGGCAACGGTCGTGCTCAACCGCGTCGACCATCCGGATTTTCCGGATACGATCCGCGCTGTTATTTATGAGCGCTCTGGCGGCCGTTATGCATTCACGCCGGTCGCAAACGGAACGATCAATGAACCCGCTGACCGTGAATCATATCGCGCCGTTGAAGAAGCACTTGCTTTTCGCGGTTTAGGAAACGGCTCGCTCTATTTCTACAATCCGAAAACGGCGAAAAGCAAATGGCTGCGCTCCCGTCCGGTGACGGTCGTCATCGGCAACCATGTGTTTGCCAAGTAGACGAAAACAAGGGGACGGCTTCGCCCCTTGTTTTTTTTTAAAATATCAGATTTTAGGAAAGAAACCCCTTTACTTGTGCATAAAAATAAGGCAAACTAGTAAAAAAGCGCCTGCTCCTTTTTATAAAGAGCGGGCACAACGGCCAGGGCGCACCGGCCGGCCGCCTTTTCGGCCGATCACGCCCGTTTTAGCCGCCGACGACTATATTCGGTTTAAAAAGGGGAATGATAGAATGGTGAAAAAAGCAAAAGTCGGGGACATTATTGAATTTAAAAATGGATTGCGCGGCATCGTGGAAAAAGTGAACGAAAACTCGGTCATCGTCGATTTGACATATATGAAAAACTACCGCGAGCTTGATTTGCAAGAGCGGACGGTGGTCAACCATAAAAATTATAAGATTATTGAATAGAAAAAAGAGGCCGTCAAGAGCCTCTTTTTTGTTTACGAAATGCGGGCGAGTTCATCACATTCATAGATGTAGACGCCGTTCGCTGCGGACGCCGCCCGGTAAAACATCGCCAAAGCAAGCTGATGGGCGTCAACCGGCTTATATTTTTTCCATTTGCCGACGAACAAAAACGGCAGCCGGCATAACAGCCACCCGGCGAGCATCTCGCCAAGGCGGAACTCCCGACGCTTGCCGACGAGCAACGATGGACGGAAAATATGAAGCGATGGGATGGAAAGCCGCTGCAACGCCTCTTCCACCTCTCCTTTGACGCGCTGGTAAAAAAACGGCGAACACGGGTTGGCGCCAACCGAAGAGACGGTCAAAAAGCTTTTCACGCGGCACTTTTCCGCCAACGCCGCCGCGCGCAGCGTATATTCATAGTCAACTTGAATGAACTGCTGCTTCGTTTTCGCCTTTTTCCGCGTCGTTCCGAGGCAGCAAAACACATCATCGACATAAAAATGCCGCTCATACGATTCAAGCCGCGCAAAATCGGCGACGACTTGCTGCAGTTTTTCATGTTTAATCGGCAGCGGGGTGCGGACAAAAATGGTCACTTGCCGGTACAAATCCGACTCAAGCAGCAACTTGAGCAGTTCCCCGCCGACCAAGCCGCTCGCCCCAAGCAAAAGAGCTGTTCTTCGCTCCAACGCCAAAACCTCCAAGGCAAACATTCATTGTCCATTATATAGGAGTTGGAGCGAAAAAACTACCTCTTTTTTCATCTCTAGCGGTTGTCGACTTTTTCTGGATACAAGTCGTGGTTGAGCAGCCGATATTCCGCCATTTTTTCGTATTTCGTCCCCGGGCGCCCCCAGTTGCAGTACGGATCGATGGAAATGCCGCCGCGCGGGGTGAATTTGCCCCACACTTCGATATAGCGCGGTTCCATGACTTTAATCAAATCGTTCATAATGATGTTGACGCAGTCTTCGTGAAAGTCGCCATGATTGCGGAAGCTGAACAAATACAGCTTCAACGATTTGCTTTCGACGCATTTTTTGTCCGGGATGTAGCTGATGTAAATCGTCGCGAAGTCCGGCTGGCCGGTTTTGGGACATAGCGAGGTGAACTCCGGACAATTGAACTTCACGAAATAATCCCGGTCAGGATGTTTGTTGTCAAACACTTCAAGCAGATTGGGGTTGTACGTAAACGAATACGTTGTCCCTTGATGGCCAAGCAGCGTCAAGTCTTTCAATTCTTCCTCTTTTCTTCCTGCCATTCCTTCATTCCTCCCTCATTATTCATTGCCGGGCGAATCGCCGCACCCCGCTTTACACGCCGCGCTTGTTTCCCCAAAGAAGCGTGTGCAGCTGCGGCAAGATGTGGACGTCGGCCAGCTCCTCCGAATCGGCGGCTTGTTCCACCAGCCATTCCAACCGATGGAGAAGCTTCGCGCGGAGTGCATCCACATCTGAATCGGCCACATCGGCGTTTCCTGTCTGCAAATAAAACGGAACACCTGGGTAGCGGCAGTGCACCTCTTTCGCATACGCCAAATCGGTGTCATCAAAGACGACGACTTTCAAGCTGATGCGCCGCACCCGGCTTTGGTCAGCCTGCAGCCGTTCCATGATTTGATCGAGCGCCGACCAGTCGGTGTCCATCCCCGAACTTGGCGGTTTTGGGGAAATGGTGACATCGTCTACATCGAGCAGCCAGTCTTGCCAGCGGCTCCCTTGCGTTTCAACCGCAACGCGCACCCCTTTTTCGTGAAGAAGGGCGACAAGCTCTCCAAGAGCGGCAATGAGAAGCGGGTTGCCGCCTGAAATCGTCACGTGGCGGAAGCGGCGGCCGCCCATGGCTTCAAGCCGCCGCCAAATGTCGTCTGCCGTCAACTGCTCGATCTCGTCTTTCGCTGATCCGTCCCACGTAAACGCCGAATCGCACCAGCGGCAGCGATAATCGCAGCCTGCTGTGCGGACGAACATCGTCTTTTGGCCGATCACCATTCCCTCTCCTTGGATGGTCGGACCAAAAATCTCCAACACCGGGATCGTGCGCGCCATTACCGGTCCCCCGCTTTCGGCCGGTAGACGACATAGCTCGTCGGCGTTTCGCGGACAAACACTTGCAAACATGTCGGCTTGTGCGGCAGCGTATCCAAATAGCGCTGAATCGTTTCATAAATCGTGCGCGCCACCACTTCCGTCGTCGGAAACCGGTTCGGGTCGTTTTCATCAAAGCAATCGGCATGGTCATTGAGCAACGTATGATCCAGCTTTCCATGCACAAGCTGTTTGATCGTTTGAAAATTGACCAAAAATCCGCTTTCATCGAGCTCATCGCCAGCAATCGTCACATTGACGATGTACGTGTGGCCGTGCACGTTGGCGCAGCTCCCGGCCGCTTCGTGCGGGATGAAATGGGCGGCGGCGATGTGCATATCTTTGTTCAGCTCATAGCGGTAAGGGTGCATCACTTGCGGATAAAGCTGGTGCATCATGGCCGCTCCACCCCTGCTTTTTCCCGCAAATAGTCATCCAATCCGCGCTTGCGCAGCACGCACGCTGGACATTCGCCGCAGCCGTCGGCGATGATGCCGTTATAGCACGTCAGCGTCTTCGTGCGAATGAACTCGAACGCCCCGAGCTCATCCGCGAGCTTCCACGTTTCCGCTTTCGTCAGCCACATGAGCGGCGTATGAATGACAAATTCGTAATCCATCGCTAAATTCAGCGTGACGTTCAACGATTTGATAAACACATCACGGCAGTCCGGATAGCCGCTGAAATCCGTCTCGCACACTCCCGTCACAATATGGCGCGCGCCCCACTGTTTGGCAAGCACCGCCGCGAACGATAAAAACAACAAATTGCGTCCGTCCACAAACGTCGTCGGCAGCCCGCCTTCCTTTTGTTCGATGGCGATATCATCACGCGTCAAGGCGTTCGGCGCCAATTGCCCAAGCAGCGACATATCGAGCACCGTATGGCGAACGCCAAGCTCAGCGGCAATTGCCTGAGCGACTTCAATTTCGCGGCGATGACGCTGCCCATAGTCAAACGTCACCGCTTCCACTTCCCCAAACTGCTCTTTCGCCCAAACCAAACACGTCGTGCTGTCTTGGCCGCCGCTGAAGACGACGACCGCCTTTTCTTCCTTCATCTTCATCACAATCAACCTCCTTCTGAATCAGCAGAAGAAGAGGTTTCCAAAACAAAAAAGGCCATACCCCTAGGATACAGCCGTCCCTAGTTTTTTATAGAGGGTTTTGCTAGAAACCTCTCCCGTACAAGCGTACGGAATTGCGATTCTTCTGTTTTCCATATTACTATACCATACTTATGGCTTTTGTTGTAGCGCCTTTTTCACTTTTTCCGCCGTCCATACGTATAGATACAAAAGCGGAACATACACCGCGACAAGATAAAATCCCGCCTTCGCTGTCCATTCCGTCAACTGCTCAATATCTGTCTTCTCCTGAAAAAACATTCCCCCGACAAACAAGCAAGCGAGCAACACCGGAAGCGAACGGCGCTGCTGAACAGCAAACAGCTGTTTGATCACGCGCGTCGCCGCCCAAATAGAGACCGCGATGATCGGGAACACAACGAGCACATAAATCGAGATGACAATATACTCCATCCGCTCGATAAACGGCACTTCCGGAATTTTGGCCAGCGTCAGCGTCGGCCATGTAATATGCTGAATTTGCTCTTTGTTATAAAACACGATGGAAATAAGGATCAAAACAAAATAAATGAACATCGTAAATGCGTTGGCCGCATGCGCCCACTTTTGCGAGGACGGAGCCTGTTTTAAAAACGGGTAATACATCAGCAGCATTTCAAACCCTAAATATTGCAGCACCATCTCTTTCGATGCTTTTGCCAATTGCCCAAACGAATGGTCGAACACCGGCAATAAATTCCGGTATTGAGCATACTCAAGCGGAAAGAAAACCATCGGAAAAATCGTCAACAGCGGAGTCACCACCCCCCAAACGCATAAGCCGACAACGACGCGAAACCCGCCGGAGACGACATAATACGTCATCAGCAAAAACATAAGGCTGAACTGCCACGCCCCCATCAACGGGAACACCCATACTTTAATGATTTCAATGTATGATTGAAGCACCATAAACGCCGCCAACGCGTAGTAAAAAAGAAGTCCAAGGCTCAGCACCCCGCCGATCCACCGCCCGAAGTACTGTTCATGAAGCGACACGAGGTCTCCGCCTGATGGCAAATGCGACAGCAGCCGATACATGAGCCAAATCAACACGTGCGCCGACAGCCCGGCCATTAAGACTGCCATCCAGGCATCCTGCCCCGCCTCTTTCATCAGTGGACGCTGAAAATTGAGTGCCCCGACCCCAACTTGCGTAGCATGAATGACAAAAAACACAAGAAACGGGGAGATGAGAAACCGTTCCTGAATGGCCTGCTTCATCCTAATCCCTCCTCATGTTCCCCGTCTTATTCGCCAATGCCGGTATGGACGATATCCACCGTGACGTGCGGGCGGATGTCTAGATCCGGGTATTCACGGTAAAACGCGTCGGAATCCCAATGTCTTGTCACACTGCGAACAAAATCGCCGATGCCGAGCGGGTCAATCCGTTTTTTCTGAAAATAACGGAATAACCGACGCATATTATGCTCCAATTCGTTTTGCATTTTTTTCTTCACATCAGCAAACAAATCTTGATCCGGCTGATCGAGCCATGACGGGTAATCCCGCACCGACGCATGGATATGGACGAACACATCAAGCACATGGCGGCTTCCATCACGCTTCCATTCATATTTCGGCTTCGCCCATAAGTTTTGCAGCATCACCCGATCCTCGCCCTGTTTCCCGCGATTCCCAACCTTCAGCTGGTAGACGCCGTTTTTCGTTTCTCCAAGCAAAATTTTCATTAAAAACGAATCACGCAAACTCACATGCCCCACGTATCGGTCGTCGCGAAACAACGCGACCCCTTCAAGCTTGGCGAAATCTCCTTTTTTCTCAAAATACGGCAAAAACGGATCGCTGCCTGGGGAAAAATAGCGATACAAAAACAAGTGCAAATTCGTTTTCGGCAAGTTCATCGACTGCTCATTCTGCTCCACCAGATTCGGCAAATACAACGTATCGCTCAGCGTCGTGTTCGCCGCGATTTTCAGCAGCTCCTTCGCGCTTTCTTCCGCCACGCCAAGCAGCAAATGACTGCCGACTTTGTTGTTGCGCGCGAGGCTGTGTGTAATTTGCGTCACCCCCCGCCTGGCAAACTCCTTGCCGAACAAAATCAAGCGCAGCTGCCCTTCCTCAACCGGCAGCGCGGATTTCGATGACAGGCGCGGAATCAAGTCGTAGACCGTCGGCGACGTCGTCGTCAGCATATTCGGCTTTGTCATCGGCCCTTGCTTGAACGTCGGGTACACCGCGGTGCCCGTGTAGCGGCCGTTCTCGAAATCATACCCCATCTGTTGGATAATTTGAATTTCATCAATCGGCCGCGAACTGGCGCAGCCGCCAAGCAACAGCAGCGCACCGAGCCATAGAAGCCCACGCCTCATCACGATCCCCCTTACTCATCAATATCGCGTTTTTGCTTCGCCGCATTCGGATCGTAACGAAACCGCGACCGCGGACGAAGAAACATCGGCCGCTCCGCCGTTTCACTGTATGGCGAACGAACGAATGTATCGCGGAAGCTGCGCACACGAAATGGATAAAACGGCAGCAAATACGGATAGCCAAACGACTGCAGCCGCCCTAAATGAATGAGCAGCCCGCAGACGGCAAAGATAATGCCGATCCCGCCCCAACATGCAGCAAACAAAATAAACGGAAACCGAATGAACCGAATCGTGTTGGACATTTTGAAAATCGGCGTTGTAAACGAAGCGAGCGCCGCCAACGCGACGACAATCAACAAAATCGTACTCGTCAGCCCGGCATCAACGGTTGCTTGCCCGATGACAATCCCGCCGACAATCCCGAGCGTTTGTGCGACTTTCGTCGGCAGCCGCGCCCCGGCCTCGCGCAACAGCTCAATCGTAATTTCCAAAAACAGCACCTCGAGCATCGGCGGAAACGGCACGTTCGAGCGGGAATAAATGATCGGGCCGAGCAAGTCTTCGGGAATCATTTCATAATGATACGTCAGTACCGCCACATAAATCGGCGACGCTAACACCGAGAACGCAACGCCGAAAAACCGGATGAGCCGGAAAAACGTGCCGAGCACCCATGGCAAATAATAGTCTTCCGGCGACGTAAAAAAATCGAAAAGAGCGGCGGGGCCAATCACGGCATACGGGGAGCCGTCGCAAAAAATGGCCACCTGACCCGACACAAGCGCATAGATGGCCCGGTCGATCCGCTCGGTCGAGATAAACAGAGGAAACGGCGTCCGTGAATTGTCCGCAAGCAGCTGATCCAAAACGGCGTTGTCAAACACGAGGTCAAAATGAATGGACTCAAGCCGCTGCGTCACCGTTTGAACGACTTCCGGATTGGCGACGCCATCGATGTAGGCGATGACCACTTTCGTTTTCGACACCGAACCAATCGACATTTCCCGAAAGACAAGATTCGGCGTCACCACTTGCCGGCGGATGAGGTGCAAGTTGACCCCGACGTTTTCCACAAATCCGACTTTCGGTCCGACGACGCTGAATTCGTTTTCCGAATCATTGTTTTCCCGAAGCCCCAAATTTTCAGCCGCGGCGCTCATGAGCGCCGCTTTGTTTGGCTGCTCGCGGAAGGTGACCGCGACAAACCCTTTCAGCACCTTCTCTTCAATCAGTGCCGTGTCTTCACTCACCTCAATGCGCTGAATCGGCACGATTTGCTGCAAGTCTTCCAAACGGACAGTTGGATGGTTTGGAATGTCGTTTTGCAAATGGCAAAGAATCCGCTCTTGCAGCACTTGCGGATCGACGAGTGAATCAAAATAATAAATCGACAGCTCCTTACCTCCCACAACAAACGACACTTCGACAAAATCGCTCGATTGCCGCAGCGTTTCCCAAAGCTGCGAAATGGGCCGCTGAGGGGGGCGTTTTTTCTTTTTTTTCCAAAATGAGAATAAACCCACGAACATCCCCTCGCCTTTCCGTTTACGGAATAGTCTTCCAATCGATCGATATTTTTATGCATCCCCCTTTCATCCTATTGATTCGACAAAATCTTCTATATATTATTGAAAATAGACAAATGAAAAAAGGAGAATCGTCTATGAGCGAACTGACGAAACAGCGTCGGGCGAAACGAGCGTTGAAAAAAGTGACAGAAACGGCGGAAGCGCTGCGAAAGATGATCGACCGAACGCGTCCGCTTGAAGAGCAGCTCGACCGCATCCGCGCCTTTTTAGACGAGCGGCTCGGCCGTGATGAATATTTTGTTCTTGTCGATGAAAGCGGATACGGAGTTGTCCATACGAACCGCCTCCGCGAGGGAAGGGTGTTTGCCGACCCAGTCGGGCTGGCTGCCGCCCGCACGAACAAGCCGCTCTTGCAAGTGTACGAACGCGATACGGGCGAGGTGCTGATTGACGCCAGCTGCCCGTTTTGGACGGAGCCAGGCGGAAGGCGGTTCAATTTGCGGATGGGGCGGCTCATGCACCGCCCGTATTTGCAATGGGTGTTAGCAAGCGTCGCCATTGCGCCCGCAGCCGTTGGGCTGGCCGCTTCCATCGCAGGGGCGCCGCCCGTTTTGGCCGCGCTGTGCGCCGCTCTCGCTGGGCTTGGGCTTGGCGCCGCCTGGCATCGGGCCATTGCCGCCGAGCTTCGCCATTGGTACAGCGTCGCCCGCACCGTCTCCTCAGGCCAATTGCAGACAGAAGTGAAAACGACGGGAAAACGGAATGAATTTCATCAAATCGCCTACGAAATCAACAAAATGATTCTCGGCATCCGCACGATCATCCATGAGCTTGGCAAAGCGGCCAAAACGGTGCATGATGTGAGCGTTGAACAGCAGATGGAAATGCGCCGCCTCTCTGAATCGTTTGACGAAATCGCCGCCGCCGTCGAAACGTTCCGCGAAGGGGCGAAACAACAAACGACCGCCGTCGAGCAAGCGGGTGACGTCATCGGGCAGATGGTGGAACGCGTGCAACTCATGCGGGCCGCCGTTGAACGCGTCGTAAGGCAAGCGGGCGACACTTGGTCGTCAGCAGCAGAAGGCATCCGCCTCATTGAGGAAACGAAAACAAACATGGACGCGATGCAGCGCGGCATCAGCGAAATGACTGCCCTCATCGACAAAGCAGCCAATGAAGCGGCGCGCGTTCATGAGATGATCGCCGCCATTCGCACGATCGCCAAGCAAACGAACTTGCTCGCCCTCAACGCCTCGATCGAAGCGGCGCGGGCGGGTGAAGCGGGCCGCGGCTTTTCCATCGTCGCCCAAGAAGTCCGGAAGCTTGCCGAAGATACAAACGCCTTCGCCGCTGAAATTTTCGCCTCGCTCGACGCCATGACGAACGCGCTCAAAGAAACGGTGCAAGCTGTACAAGGAAGCGGCCTCCGCGTTGAAACAACGAAAGACTCGCTTTGGAAAACAGGGGAAACGTTCACATCGTTTCAAGGCATGTTCGCCCAGCTGAACGACTTGCTTCAGCAAAACGAATCATATGTCAACGACATCACCGCCGACGGCGAGCAGCTCGGCGGACTGATGGAAGACGTACGCACCGTCGCCGCCGATTTTTCAAACATGGTGCAAGAAACGGCGGCGGGGCTTGAGCAACAGACGCTCGCCCTTCACCAGTTGGCGCGGGAAGCCGACACGTTGGCTGCAGCAGCGCGCGATTTAGAAAACATGATCGCCCGCTTCCACTCATAACGAAACGAAGCCCTTTCGTCCCCCTTCACCAAAAAACTTTGGGGAACGAAAGGGCTCATTTACCGGCGCGGCAGCTGCCGGCGCCAAAGAAGCCACAAAAGCACAAGACTCATATAACCAAACAGCGGATAGATGAATGACAGCAGCTCCCCGTAATGAAACGGGCTGACCGCCGCAAACAGCAAAACGAGCAGCACGCCCAGCCATTTCCCGCCAAGCGGCGCCCAAACGCGCACTTGGCGTGCAAGTCCAAACATGCCGCCGATGACCGAGGTAAAAATTTCTCCGTAAATGACGACGACATAAAGCCAATACAACACAGTAAAAAACGTATGAACGACTTCGGCCATTGGAATATCATAATCGTCCTTGTGTGGAAACGACAGCAGCACCATATGGTTCAACAGCAGCAAAACCGTCAACACCATTCCGCCTAACATCGCTCCGCGCCTCACCGCTCGCTCATCGGTCGCTTCGCGGGCGATGGGGACAAGCACCGCTTGGGCCATCGCCAAGTTAAAGGCCGCATAGGAAAACGGGGACAACATCGCCTTGAGGGAATAGTCCACCGCAGCCATGTCCGGACGGCACAAATCGCCAGCCACGATTGTTTTCACAAAGGCGATGGCGCTGAACAGCACCATCATCGGCGCGACAAACACGTTGACGCCAAACAGCCCTTTGCGGTCAAACAACATGACAAGAAGCGCCAAACCGAGCGTCAGCGTGACGCCCGCCTGCCTCGGCCAGCCGATCTGCTCTTCAAACACAGCACCCGCCCCGGCGATCATCACCGCCGTCACCCCCGCGATCATCGCCGTCATCACAAGCGTCACAAACGGACTCAACATTCTTCCGAACAAATAGCGATTCAATTCATCATATGACGCGGCTCCAATGCGGCGCGCCATCACCATTAGGCGCGCGCCGCCCCATGTGAACAAAACGCCGCTGACCGCCACCCCGATCGTCCCAGCCATTCCGTAGCGGGTAAAAAATTCAATAATTTCCCTGCCAGTCGCAAATCCCGCTCCAATCACCGTGCCGACGTAAACAGCGGCGATTTGCCACGCCTCCGACCACTCGTGTCTCTTGCCCAAATCCTCCATCTCCCTCTCTTGTCCGTTGCTTTTCCATATATATGTATATGTCCGGCATGGACAAGAAAGACGACAGAACGAAAAAAGAAGGCATCCGAGACAAGATGCCTTCTCACACACCGCAAACTCTCTTCATTAATATGGCATGCGATGTGAAATCGCGTTTCCATCAATGAACCGTCACTTGTTCGACTTGATGTTCGTGCAGCCCGCCGCTTCCTTCGACGTGCACTTTCACCGAATACGTTCCTTTGTTGGCAAACGTGGCCATGGCTTCGTACTCGCCGTTTCCTTTTTCCTTTGCATCGACAAATTCATGCTTATTGTCCGCCTGCCAAATCTCAAAACGAACGGTCGCACCTGTCAACGGCTTCCCATCTTTGGAGAGGCGGACGGTCAACGCCGCCGGTTTTCCGGCTTCGAACGAACGGGACGACAGCGAAATGGCGACGGTGCCATGATGGTGTTCTTCAGCACTGCCTTGGGAATTTTCGCGCGCACCGTCAGCCGTCGCCGCCTGTTCCGGGCTGCCGGCGACAATATCTTTCTTCGGCATGTTATGCATGTCGCGCGCCGTCACATGGGCGACCACCGAATATGTTCCCGCTTCGGTGAACGTTTTTTCCACCGAGTATCGGCCGTCGCCGTCATGCTTCGCTTCAAGCATTTCCCGCTCGTCGCTTCCATGCTTCCATACTTCAAACTTGACTTCGTTCGCATCGTCTACTTTTTCGCCGCCGTACGTCACGACGCAGGCGAGCTTGGTCGGTTTGTTCAAATCGATATGATCCGGCGCATCGATTTTCACGTCAAGCACGGCCGGCGTCTCAGCTTGCTTGTTGTGATTTGTACAAGCAGCCATGATCATCATCCCCAAAAGTACAACAGCAAACGCGAAACCAACCTGTCTTCTCATCTTCACCTTTCTCCTTTTTCCTTCAAATTCATGATCATCATGAACACCAAAGACGGAGTCTTTTCCGCCTCTTTTTCTGTTTTTCACTTTATCATAGCTTTGCCGCACCTACATTAGTATTCACCATTTTTTCAAAAACATTTCATCGTTATTACAATTTTTTTGTACAAAACACTTGAAAGTCAAAAAAGATCAAAGTATAATAAAGTCAGAAAGTCAAAGAAAGTCAAAGTCAAATCCCGATAAGAGAAAAGGGGGTATGTCTCATGCTATGCCAAGCATGCCAACAACGTGAAGCAACAGTGTTTGTCAACTTGCAATGGAACGGGGAAAAACAACAACTTCACCTGTGCCATGAATGCTATGAAAAGCAAAAACAACAACTGTCCATTCCGATGAACTTCGGCTTTTCATCGTTTTCCTTTGATGACTTCTTTACTAGCCCGTTCACAGCCGCCAACGCCGGAATGAGCGCGCCGAAAACGATGGCGAAGCGCCCGCAAAGCCATGGCGGTGGATTTTTGGATCAATTCGGCCGCAACTTGACGCAAATGGCGAAAGCGGGCTTGATCGATCCGGTCATCGGCCGCGACAAAGAAATCGCCCGCGTGATCGAAATTTTAAACCGCCGCAACAAAAACAACCCGGTGTTGATCGGGGAGCCGGGTGTCGGGAAAACAGCCATCGTTGAAGGGCTCGCGCTGAAAATCGCCGAAGGGCAAGTGCCGGAAAAACTATTGAACAAAGACGTGTACTTGCTTGATGTGGCGTCGCTTGTCGCCAACACCGGCATCCGCGGTCAATTTGAAGAGCGGATGAAACGGCTCATCGCCGAATTGCAAGAGCGGAAAAACATCATCTTGTTCATTGACGAAATCCACCTGCTCGTCGGCGCTGGCGCCGCTGAAGGCTCGATGGACGCCGGCAATATTTTAAAACCGGCGCTCGCCCGCGGGGAACTGCAAGTCGTTGGGGCGACGACGCTCAAAGAATACCGGCAAATTGAAAAAGACGCGGCTCTTGAGCGCCGCTTCCAACCGGTCATCGTCCACGAGCCGACCGTTGAGGAAGCGATCGTCATCTTAAAAGGCATCCAGCCGAAATACGAACAGTTCCACCATGTCCGCTATACGGATGAAGCGATCGAAGCGTGCGTGAAACTGTCGCACCGCTACATTCAAGACCGCTTCCTCCCGGACAAAGCCATCGACTTGCTTGACGAGGCCGGCTCGAAAGCGAACTTGCGCCTCGGTCCGACCGATGAAAAACAACTGCAAGAGCGGTTGATCCAAATCGCGAAAGAAAAAGAACGAGCGGCGAAAGAAGAAAACTACGAATTGGCGGCGAAACTGCGCGATGAAGAGCTGAAGCTCGAAAAACAACTCGAGCAAGGCGTCAACCAAGAACGCCCTGTCGTCGATGCCGCCGACATCGAACAAATCATCGCCGAGAAAACGGGCATCCCCGTCGGCAAGCTGCAAGCCGATGAAAAAGAAAAAATGAAACATCTCGAAGAACACTTGGCGAAAAAAGTGATCGGCCAAGCGGAAGCGGTGAAAAAAGTCGCCAAAGCCATTCGCCGTAGCCGCGCCGGCTTGAAAGCGAAACACCGCCCGATCGGTTCGTTCTTGTTCGTCGGCCCGACCGGCGTCGGGAAAACGGAGCTCGCCAAAACGCTCGCCGAGGAGCTGTTTGGCACAAAAGACGCCATGATTCGCCTCGATATGAGCGAATACATGGAGAAACATTCCGTCTCGAAGCTGATCGGTTCGCCGCCGGGCTATGTCGGCTTTGAAGAAGCCGGCCAGCTGACGGAAAAAGTGCGCCGCAATCCGTACAGCATCATCTTGCTTGACGAGATTGAAAAGGCGCACCCGGATGTACAGCACATCTTCTTGCAAATTTTAGAAGATGGCCGCCTAACCGACAGCCAAGGCCGCACCGTCAGCTTCAAAGACACGGTCATCATCGCGACAAGCAACGCCGGTGCGACCGACAAAAAAATCACCGTCGGCTTTGAAAAAGAGGGCAACGGGCAAACAAGCGTCCTTGACTCTTTGAGCGCCTACTTCAAGCCGGAATTTTTGAACCGCTTCGACGCCATCATCGAGTTCAAGCCGCTCGAAAAAGCACACTTGCTTGAGATCGTCGACCTGATGCTCGCTGACGTCAAAGCGGCGATGCGCGAGCAAGGCATTGAACTCGAGGTGACGGAAGCGGCGAAAGAAAAACTGGCCGAACTCGGCTACCATCCGGCCTTCGGCGCCCGCCCGCTCCGCCGCGTCATCCAAGAGCATGTCGAAGACAACATCGCCGACTGCCTGCTTGACGCGGATCAATCGGTGCGTGCGATCCGTATCGATGTCAAGGACAATGCCATTGTGGCGGAAATCGCCTAATTGTGGCTTAACGACCAACGCGCACACCTATATCATCCATCACCCGAATGACTCGAACATCGCCCCATCCCGTTTTCGGGGTGAGGAAGTGTTTTAGGGAAGAGCAGCAAAAAGAGCCGCCCCGAAGTTTGTATGTAAGGAGGAAATGAATCAATCAGCCCCTGCTTCTTTCGCTCAGAGGGATTGGCGCATCATCGCCATCCCTTTTTCTTTTTCCATCTTTTCGCCCAGAACAATAAGATTTTGCTATTAAGATTTTGCTATAATGAAGAAAAACGCAAGGGGGCATCGCGATTGCCAAACGAAATGGAGACGATCATCATTCAGACGCTCCGCCCGGCTCTTCACCCGTTCGTCATCTACCTGTTCGGTTCAGCCGCCCGTGGGGCGATGCGCCCGGACAGTGATGTCGATATCGCCTTTGTCAGCGACGGCGAACCGCATGATCCGTATGAGCTGTTTCGGCTCGCGGGGCATTTGGCTGACAAGTTAGGGCGAGATGTCGATCTTGTCGATTTGCGCCAAGCCAGCACCGTGTTTCAAGCGCAAGTCGTCTCGAGCGGAAAGGTGATCGATTGTTGCGACGAACGGAAACGAATGGAGTTTGAAATGAAAACGTTGAAAATGTATGCAAAGCTGAATGAAGAGAGGGCGCCAGTATTAAAACGAATTGCAGAAAGTGGGTCGGTGTATGAAACATGATGTGATTTTGAATAAGGTCAGCATCATTGAACGATGTCTGAAACGAATTGACGAAGAATATGACCACGACCCCCAAAATTTACAAAATTATACAAAACAAGACTCGATCATTCTCAATTTACAGCGGGCGTGCGAGGCATGCATCGATTTGGCCATGCATATTGTGGCCGAGCAGAAATTCGGATTGCCGCAGCATAGCCGCGATGCGTTCGCTCTCCTCGAAGAACATGGGGTCATCTCCCCTTCCGTAAGCAAAAAGATGAAGGCGATGGTCGGATTCCGCAACATCGCCGTTCACAACTACCAACAACTGAACCTTGGCATTTTGCAAGCCATCATCGACCACCATCTCGATGATTTTAAACACTTTGCCAAAGCCATCCTCGATTATGCCAAGAAAAACGGCTAGGCCGGCTCCCACGCGGAAGCCGGCCGTCTAGCGCCGCAGACCGTTCATCAACACGTGAATCGTCCGCTCCATTTCCGCCTCATCGTCCCAATGGTGGTCAGGCAAAAGGAGAAAGCGGGCGGCCAAAAAGCCGGCGAGCGATGTGATCGTCAAGCGGATGACCGAATCAACCGGCAGCTCGGCCAATTCCCCTTTCTCTTGAAAATGGCGGACAATGCGGGCGAATTTCGGGTACACATGCTCGGTAAACACGCGTTGAAAGCACTGTTTAATCTCGGAATGAAAGGCAACCTCCTGCCAAAGCACGCGAATCGCCGGCAAATACGTTTTCACAAAGGTGTAGCGGTTGGAAAACACCGCGCGCAAAAACTGTTCGTACGTCTCATATTCGTTGTCAAACACTTCACAGACAAACTCTTTCGCCAAAAACGGGGCGACGGACTGAAACAATGTCGGCGTGACGATCGCCAACAATAAGTCTTTTTTCGTCTTATAGTGGCGGAAGATCGTGCCTTCCGCCACCCCGGCCTTTTTGGCGATTTCACTCGTGGAAGTCGCCGCATAGCCTTTTTCGGCAAACATTTCCACTGCGGCTTCCAAAATTTTCAGCTGCTTTTCACTGAACTGCTCTTCCTTGCCGCCGATTTGCAGCAGCTCTTGAATCCATGGATGCTCACTCATGACTCTACTCCTTACAGCTTGCGGTATTTTTTCAGCGCTACTACATTTAATAGCATAAACAGCAACGTAAAGCCAAGCAGCACGTACACATCCACGGCGATGGCGCCAAAGCCCTCTCCCCGCACCATAATATCGCGCAGCGCATCCGCCCCGTAGGTGAGCGGCATGATGACGCTTAAGGAACGAAGCCATTCTTCCATCGTGTCAAGATTGAACAAGCCGGAGAAAAACACTTGCGGCACGACGACAAGCGGGATAAACTGCACCATTTGCAGCTCGTTGTTGGCGAACGCCGACAGCAGCATCCCAAGCGCCAGCGCTGTCATCGCCAGCAAAAACGTAATGAGCAGCACATACCAAAACGAACCTTCCATCATCATGTCCAACACATCAATGGCAAACCATGAAATTAAGCTCGCTTGAATCGTGGTAAACAATCCGAACCCGATCATGTAGCCAACGCCCATTTCCCAGCGCCGAATTCACTCGCTTGATCAATGCCGGCGATCATGCGCACCAACGTCGTCTTGCCCGCCCCCGACGGGCCGAGCAGGCCGAATATTTCCCCCGTCTGGACTTCCAACGACACATCGTCGATGACTACTTTTTTTCCAAACCGCTTGGAAACACGCTCGACTTGAATAGGTGGATGAGTGCGCATTGTTCATTCCCCCTTTACACCTCATCATGACGTCACCAGTTTGCCGGATTCCTCCGATTCCTGAACCATACGTTTCTTGAATGCCGAAACGATGACGAGAACAACCCCGACAAACGCCAGCCAACATAAGACGGAAACGGGTTCGTTCCATTGAAATGTCGGATCAAAGAAAAAGAGTTCCCGAAGCCCCTCGACCATGAAGCGCTGCGGCAGCCATGAATAAACCCAATCGCGGTAAAATGATGTCATCAATTCCGGCGCCATGGAAAGCAGTGGAGCGCCGAAGAACAAAAGAAGAATAAAAATCGGGATCCCTTTTAACCCAATCCAAGCGAACACGGCGCTTTCAATGGCAAAAAAGCTAAAAAAGGCAAGGGAAACAAACAGCGCCATATCTATAAATGAAGGGATATGAAATCCGATCGCATCCGCCATCCCGATAAGTCCAAATCCTGCGATCAGCGCCAGCAGCAGCCCAACAACCGTTTTCATCACCTGTGCAGCTAGCTTCTCGCGTCGATGGGCAAACGCGCGTCGATCCATCGCTAAATGTAGCAGCGCCGCTGCAGCGAGGCTTGCCATCCAAATCGGCTGAACGAACGAAACAGGCGCATTGCCGTTGGCGCTGTGTGTGCCGACCGCGTGAATGACGGCCGTCTCTTTCTCAACAGGCGAGGCGAGAAGAGCAGCCTGTTCAACCGTCACCATTCCCCCTTTTTTAGACATCGCTTGCAACAATTGTTGGCGCACGTTGGCATTGATATGGTCCGCCGCTTGATTCAAGATTTGCTGCACGATGGCAGACGCTGCGGCATTCATTCCTTGATTGACGACGATTTTCACTTTTGGGGCAGAAGGACGGGGCGTCTGCAGGGACGCTACTTTCTTGCTGAAATCTTTTGGAATGATGAGAGCGCCATAATAGTGTTGCTTATCCATTCCTTTTTTCGCTTTGTTCTCGCTGTCAACTTGCATCCAATCAATTGGGGGTTGATCCTTTCCAGCTGCATTCGATTTCGCCATGTTTTGGATGGCTTGTTCAATGTTCTTCCCCATGTTGATCGGGGGCTGATTCGGCAATTGCACCCCTTCGTCCTCGTTGACAAACGCAACGGGAAGCTTTTGCGGCTTCGGATGCACGGTTGGAACAAGAACAAGAGAGAAAATCAATACTACAATGGCCACCATGACAGGCGACAAGGCCACCCACTTACTTCTCAAAATGCTCATGCACCTTTCCTCCTTCTTGAAATAAAATAGTGAGTAATCACTCACAAAAAGTATAAAACAGGACAAACGTGTTTGTAAAGTGAGTAATCACTCGCAAAACAAATTTTTTGAGCTGCCGAACTGTCGGCAGCCCCTTCCTAGTTCATCGTTTGAATGTCTTGCCAGCCGTAGCACCGCTCCCACAACGCTTTTCCGCCGATTTCCACCCTTTCCTCGGCCACTTTTTCACCGCCAAGCCGTTCGTAAAAACCACGGGACGGGTTGTCGGTAAGCACCCAGACGGCCAGCGAATGAATGCCTTTTTGCGTCAAATCGCCGACGAGCGCTTGCACGAGCTGCCGGCCGAGCCCTTTTCCTTGCGCTTCCTTAAGCAAATAAATCGCGTACAGCTCCCCGTCATACTTCGCTATCAGACCGTCGGCTGCCCGATTTGGTCCGCCGGAGACGAATCCAACGACGCGTCCGTTTTCCTCGGCGACAAACACGGAATGATCCGATTGGCGGAGCACCTTCTCCCATAACGTTTGCTTTTCTTCCACTGTCAACGTCTCCAAGTACGCGTCTGGCACGATGCCGCCATACGTCGTCTTCCAACTTTCGACGTGGACGGAGGCGATAGCCGGTGCGTCGGCCCATGTGGCTTTACGGATCATCCTTTTTCCCCCTTTGCCCTAGTTCAGCAGAATTTTCCAAAATAAAGAAAGGCAAGGCGGTGCCGTTCCCGCCCGCCTTTTTTCTTCTTTTTACAAAGCTTTGTCATCGACGCTGTCCAGCCATCGCTCGATATGGCCGACGACCGAAGCGACCGTTCCATCGGCAAACGGCGACACGAGGTTGGCGCTTTTGACGAGCTCGGTGAACGGCCGGCTGCCGCCCAATCGGCAAAGCGCCACATAGTCACGCCACGCCGCAGCCAGGTCGTCTTGCGCCCGCTTCCAAAATTGAAACGCGCACACTTGCGCAAGGGTGTAATCGATGTAATAAAACGGATCGGTGTAAATATGCCCTTGCCGCTGCCAAAACCCGCCGCGCTCAAGGTAGTCATGGCCGGCGTAGTCTCTTGTCGGCAAATACGCTTTTTCGATGCTGCGCCAGACACTCTTCCGCTCCGCTGGCGTCATATCCGGGTTCTCGTAGACCGCGTGCTGAAATTCATCGACCGCCACGCCGTACGGCAAAAACAAGAGCGCGTCGCTCAAATGGGCGAACCGGTATTTGTCGGCGTCGTCGGCGAAAAACAGCTCCATCCACGGCCAGGTGAAAAACTCCATGCTCATCGAATGGATTTCACACGCCTCAAGCGTCGGCCAGTTGTATTCCGGAATGTCGTAATGACGGCTTTCATACACTTGGAACGCATGTCCGGCTTCATGGGTCAATACGTCAATGTCGCCGGATGTGCCGGTAAAGTTCGAGAAAATAAACGGCGCCTTGTAATCATCGATATACGTGCAATAGCCGCCGCCCGCCTTCCCTTTTTTGGCGACGAGGTCCATCAATTCGTGTTCGACCATATAGCGGAAAAACTCGCCGGTTTCCGGCGACAGCTCTTCATACATGCGCCGGCCGTTTTCGACAATCCAGCTGGCATCGCCTTTTGGCGCCGGGTTGCCGGTTGGAAACATAAACGGTTCGTCGTAATAGTAGAGCTTCTCGACCTTGATGCGCTGCCGCTGGCGCTCGCGCAGCTTGGACGCGAGCGGGACGATGTGCGTTTTTACCTGCTGGCGATAGCCTGCAACCATGTCGGCATTGTAATCGGTCCGTCCTAAACGGGCATAGCCGAGCTCAACAAAGTTTTTGAACCCAAGCTTCCGGGCGATCGCTGTGCGGACGTGGACGAGCTCATCATACAGCTCATCGAGCTCTTTTTCGTGGTCCGTGAAAAACGAAAACCGCGCTTCGCTCGCCCGTTGGCGCATCGTGCGGTCCGGCGACTCGACAAACGGCTGCAGCTGGGCGAGCGTCCGCTCCTCTCCTTCAAACATGATTTTCGCCGATGCAATGAGCTTCGTATATTCGCTGGCCAGCTTGTTTTCTTTTTGCAAGTCTTCGACAACCGCCGGCGCGTATGTTTTCAGCTGTGTTTCGGCCAACGCAAACAGCTGTTTCCCCCATACTTGTTCCAATTCAGCGCGGAACGGCGAGGAAACAAGCGCGCGGTAATAATCGTTGACAAGCCCCTTGACGATCGGCTCCGTTTCATCGAAAAAGTCTTGTTCTTTCTTATAGAACTCATCGTTTGTATCGATCGTATGGCGAATATGGCAAAGGTTCGCCATCGTGCTGTAGCGGCGGCGCAGCTCATTGATCCGCTTCATCGCCTCGTGTTGCAAGGCGGCGCTCCCGGCGCGGCGGAACGAATCAAGCGCTTCTTGAAACGATGCTTGCAATTGAGCGATGTCCGGCCGCTCGTAACGAAATTCGGAAAACTTCATGCTCTGTCCCTTCTTTCCTTTCATTTTTATATTTTTTCATCACTCAGCTGACCTACTGTTTATTCGCCATGAATCCTCAAAATCCTTCTCGATTTCCCATTCTCTGGGTTCATCACCACAAATTATACTAATCATTTCACTCATATTTCGCAACCTTTGCATCATATACATTTTCCAAAAACATATTGACGTTTTTTGTTGAATTGAATTGACGTTTTTTGTCGAATTGAGTAATATAATGTCGACAACGATATACCCCCTCTCCACTTCAATGGGATAGAGGTTGCGGTGAACAAAAGTAGCGCTGTCGAGGCTCGGAGCGGTCGATGATGCAGCGGGAAAGGGTTCACCGCCGAAGTTTGCGGCGCGCTCCGGCGGCGCAAGCTGGGCCTGCGTCCGAACAGGCGCAGGACTGCCATCGCCCTTGGGCGATGGAGCGCTATCGCCATTCAGTTGGATGCGAATCATGCACCCGCTGAAGAGGCGCGGGTGCTTTCTTTTTTTTGAAAGGAGCGTTTTGACCTTGGATCAGCAACGAAAACTTGGCATTTGGGTGTTAACCGCGCTTGTCGTGGGCAATATGGTTGGTTCCGGCATTTTCATGCTGCCGCGCTCGTTGGCGGAGGCTTCGAGCCCCATCGGCGTGATGCTCGCCTGGCTGCTGACCGGAGCCGGCGTTCTCATGACGGCGCTTGTTTTCGGCAACTTGGCAATCCGCAAGCCCGACTTAGGCGGCGGACCGCAAATTTACGCGAAGGAGCTGTTTCCGAAAGGCTCCAATCTCTCGATTTTATCGGGATTTATGTCATCGTGGGGCTACTGGATCGGCAACTTTGCCGGCAATGTCGCCATCATCACGACGTTTGCGAGCTACTTGTCGACATTTTTCCCTGTATTAACGAGCGACAAAACCGTTCTCACGATGGGCTCGTTTACGCTAAAGCTTGGGAATTTGCTTACCTTTCTCGTCTGCACGGCGCTTCTTTGGGGGATGCATATCATCATTTTGCGCGGTGTAGAAGGCGCTGGCAAGCTGAATTTTGTCGCCACCGCGGCCAAAGTGCTTGGCTTTTTCCTATTTATCGTCATCGCCTTGTTTGCCTTTGACAAAGCGGTCATCGGCCCGCTTGATGCCCCTCGCTATGACGGGAACGGACAGCCGATCGGTTTGCTTGAACAAATCAACAACGCCGCGTTATCGACACTCTGGGCGTTTGTCGGCGTTGAATCGGCGATGGTGTTCGCTTCCCGCGCGCGCAAACAAGCAGACGTAAAACGGGCGACGATCGCCGGTCTTTTGATCGCTTTGGCCATTTATATTGGCATCAGCTTTTTGGTAATGGGCGTCTTGCCGCAACGCGAACTGATTCAATCGGAAAAACCGCTCGTTGATGCCATCAATGCCATCGTCGGACCGGCGGGCGGCTACGTGTTGGCTGGTCTTGGGCTCATTAGCCTGCTCGGCTCGACGCTCGGCTGGATCTTGCTGAGCGCTGAGGTGCCGTACCAGGCGGCGAAACAAGGGCTGTTTCTGCCGGCCTTTTTGAGAGAAAACAAGAAAAACGTCCCAAGCTTCTCGTTGACGCTATCGAATGCATTAGCCCAGCTGTTCATTTTCTCGACCATTTCCCATTCGATGGCGGCAGCGTTCGATTTTGTCATTTACATCGCTACGCTCGCCTACCTCATCCCGTATTTGATCTCTTCCGTCTTTCAGTTGAAACTCACGCTCACCGGCGAAACGTACATGGAGGCGCGCGAGCGGATGGTTGACGGAATCATTGCGGCCTTAGCGACGGTGTATTCGATCTGGGTCGTTATCGCTGGCACGGCAGACATCAAAACCTTCCTACTCGGTGTTGTCCTGCTCGCTAGCGGCCTAATCTTCTATCCGCAAGTAAAAAAGCGGCACAGCAGGCGAAAGAAAAACAAAAATTATCGGCATAGCCAAAAAGCGAACGTCCATTATGGGGGCGTTCGTTTTTTCTGTTTTAGGCAGGATCTTGTCTTTCGGAAGACGAAATATACAATGTAGTTCCATTTTACTTAAAAGAAAGAGGGGGCCAACTGATGAACAACAACGAACAACCGACAAAACGCCGCGGCATGACGGCGGAAGATTTGCTTCGCCTCCGCTCGGTGCGCGACCCGCACTACGCGCCGGACGGAACGCGCGTCGTGTTTGTGGAAAAATCGATCGACGAAGAAAACCAATACCGCTCCCATCTATCTATGTGGACGGAAGACGGCTCCGTCCGTCCATGGACGTTCGGGCGCTGTCGCGACACGAAGCCGCGCTTTTCCCCGGACGGCGAAACGATCGCCTTTTTGTCTGACCGCTCGGGGCGTGTGCAGCTTTGGCTGCTGCCTGCCAATGGCGGCGAAGCGCGCCAGCTGACGTTTTTCAAAAACGGTGTGCGCGATTACGTTTGGTCGCCGGACGGGACGTTTCTCATCGCCCTAACGACGCTTGGCGATGATGAAACGATTGAAGACCGCGAAGAACCGGAAAAGGCAGAAGTGAAGCGAGCCGACCTGAAACCGCGCGTGGTCGAGCGGCTGTATTACAAATCAGACGCGTCGGGTTTTCTTGACGGCAAACGGGCGGTGCTCACGCGCATCGATGTGCTGTCAGGAAAAAGCGAAGCGTTGACGGGCCGCGAGGAGGAAATCGGTTCGTTTGCGATTTCGCCAAACGGACGGACGCTCGCCTTTGTCGCCAACCGAAACGAGGATCCGGACACCGCCTTTACCCGCGACATCATTTTGCTTGATCTCGAATCGAAAGCGGAAACGAACTTGACGAACGGATGCGGCACATTCGCTTCGCTCGCCTGGTCGCCGGACGGAACGAAGCTCGCCGCCATCGGCCATGATTTGGCTTATCTTGGGGCGACGCTTCACCGGCTTTACGTCTTTGAGCCGGAACGTGGAACGAAGCGGGTGTTGACCGCCGACTGGGACGTCCATCTCGGTGACGCCATGGTCGGCGACATGCACGCTGATGCGAAAGGCCCGGGCCCGATTTGGGCGAGCGACGGAAGCGGCCTGTATGTCACCGCCTCAGAGCGCGGACGCGTCAACTTGTATTTCGTCTCGCTCGCCGGCCCGATCGTTCCGGTGATCGAAGGAGATTTTCATCTATACGGATTCACCGTCCATCCGAATGGACGGCAAGCCGTCGCCGCCATCAGCTCGCCTACGTCCGTTGGCGATTTATATGCGGTCTCGCTTGCCGATGGAACGAAAACACGGCTTACGCGTGCCAATGAAGCGCTTGAACATGAAGTAGCCTTCGCCGCTGCCGAACCGTTTACATATGAATCGACGGACGGTTTGGAGATTCAAGGCTGGATCATGAAACCGCCTGAGCTTGACGAAGGGGAAAAGGCGCCGCTTGTCGTCGAAATTCACGGCGGGCCGCATGCGATGTATGGATTTACGTTTTTCCATGAATTGCAGCTGCTCGCTTCATCCGGTTATGCCGTGCTGTTTACGAACCCGCGCGGCAGCCACGGATACGGCCAGTCGTTTGTCAATGCGGTGCGCGGCGACTATGGCGGCATGGATTATGAAGACATTATGGCTGGCGTCGACGCCGCCATCAGCAAGTTCGACTTTATTGACAAAGAACGGCTTGGCGTCACCGGCGGCAGCTACGGCGGATTTATGACGAACTGGATCGTTGGGCATACCGACCGATTCAAAGCGGCTGTCACTCAACGTTCGATTTCCAACTGGCTCAGCTTCTCTGGCGTGAGCGACATCGGCTACTTTTTCACGAAATGGGAAGTCGGCTGCGACGTTTGGGAAGACGCTGAGCGGCTTTGGCATCATTCGCCGCTCAAATACGTCAAACACATGCGCACGCCGCTTTTGATTTTGCACAGCGAACGCGATTACCGCTGCCCGATTGAGCAGGCGGAGCAGCTGTTTGTCGCCTTAAAGCAGCTCGGGCGGGAAACAAAGCTCGTCCGCTTTCCGGACGCCAACCACGATTTGTCGCGCACCGGCAACCCTGCTCTTCGGCTTGAGCGTCTTCGCCATATCGTCGACTGGTTTGACCGCTATTTGAAAGGAGCATCGCATTAATCCGAAAGGAGAACCACCATGCACGCACTCGTCATCGGTGGGACAGGCATGTTAACCGACGTGTCGCTTTGGCTCGTGCGAGAAGGGTACCATGTATCCATCGTCGCCCGGAACAGGGAACGGATGGAACGGCTCATCGCCCGCGCCGCACATCTGGAGGCCATTACCCCGCTTTTGGTCGATTATCGCGATCATGATGTACTATGTTCCTTGATTCACCAAACAATCAATGAAAACAGAGCCTTCGACCTTGTTGTCGCATGGGTGCACAGCGACGGGAAACAGGCGTTTCCGGCCATCATCCGGGAAAATAGCAGACATCCCGGTCCTTGGCGTCTGTTCCACGTGCTCGGCAGCCGGGCCCATCCGGCCGAGGCAAAGCGGGAACTCCGTTTGTCTTCCGCTTGCCTGTACCGGCAAATTCAGCTTGGCTTCGTGATCGAAGAGCACAGCACGCGTTGGCTCACCCATCAAGAAATCAGCAGCGGCGTCATTGACGCCATTCGGCGTGATGCGCCGTTTCATCTTGTCGGCACACTAGCATCAGAGAAGAAGCGGCCGCATTAATGGGAAGCGCCCTCTCGTTTGTACCGAGAGGGCGCTTTGTCCGCCTTTGGCGCGGATGGTTTCACGATGGAAGCAGTTCGACATAATCGCCCGTTTTCAAGCCGGCCGCGTTCGCTTCATCGGTGTCAATGTGCATATCTAATGCAAAATCTTCGCTGACGCGGACGATCACTTCGTCAAAAATGAGCGCCCGCTCCCCTTGCGTTTTCACTTTCACCACTTGTTTGTCGCGGACGCCAAACGTCTCGGCATCTTTCGGCGTCATATGAATGTGGCGCTTGGCAATGATCACCCCTTTGTCGACGGTCACCGTCCCCTTCGGTCCGTGAATCGTAATGCCCGGCGTTCCGTCAATATCGCCGGATAAGCGGACCGGGGGCGCGACGCCGAGCTTGAAGCTGTCGGTTTTCGAAATTTCAAGCTGGGTGAGCGAACGGACCGGTCCGAGGACGCGGACGTTTTCAATTTTCCCTTTCGGCCCTTCGACCGTCACCGTTTCCTTGGCGGCGAACTGGCCAGGCTGCGACAACGGCTTGAGCACCGTCAGCTCGGCGCCTTCGCCAAACAGCGCCGCCATGTGTTCTTTTGATAAATGAATGTGGCGATTCGATACCCCTACTGGAACCATCAATGGTGATCTCTCCTTTTTTGCTGGCTATGGTATGTTCTTTATATAACGTATCCATTTCCGGCAAAATTAAAGAGGCCGACCTCGCGTCAGCCCCTTGTTTTTGCCCCATATCCTAATTTTTTCAGCAGCGCAATCGCCTGCTCTTTTTCTGCCGCCGTCAGCGCCGAAACCGTTTCGTGAATTTTTTCCGCATGCTCGGGAAATACGCGCTCAATAAACCGCCGCCCCTCTTCTGTAATGGACGCGTACGTGACGCGCCGGTCCTTTTCGCAGGCGCGGCGGACGATCAATCCTTTGTTTTCCAGTTTGTCAATGACGTAGGTGATGCTCCCGCTCGCCAGCAAAATTTTTTCGCCAATTTGCTGGAGCGGCTGATCCCCTTTATGGTATAACAATTCTAACACGGCAAATTCGGTCGGATTGACCCCGAATGAGTGGATTGATTTGTTCACTTGGTCGCTTACGGCGCGGTAAGCCCGCGACAATACGATAAACAACTTTAGCGATTGCTCGAGTTCTTGCTCTTTTTGTTCCATGCCATCCAACCCTTTGCATTTAACCATTTCTTACTTGCATTATACTTGAACAGCAAACAGGCAGGCAACCGTTTTTGCCAGGCGCTGGTCCATTTTTCTCGCCAGCGGCCGTTCCTTTCGCTATGATAATTTTGTGATAGGGCAGCGCTTGGGCGATTGTCACATTTGTGGAAACGGCGCATATGAAAAAATAAAGGCTGATGAAGGGGGAATTGGATGAACGAGGTATTGACCGGCAGTGTGCTGTCCGCCTTATCGACCGGACTTGGCGCTGTGCCGATTTTGTTTATGGCCAAATCGCTCACTCACCGCTGGCGCGATGTGCTCCTCGCGTTTTCAGCCGGCATTATGATGGCGGCCTCGATGACAAGTCTTATTCCCGAGGCCCTGCGGTCCGGCGGTTTTGAGGCGCTCGCCATCGGATTGGCGGCGGGGGTGCTCGTGTTAACGTTGCTTGAGATGACCGTCCCCCATATCGACTTGGAGCATACGAAAAGCGGCTTGCAATTCGACGAAAAGGCGATGCTCATCATCGCCGCCATTGCGATGCACAATCTCCCCGAAGGGCTGTCAGTCGGGGTGAGCTACGCCTCAGACGGCGCTTCGCAAACCGGCAATTTGATCGCATTGGCCATCGGCTTGCAAAACGCGCCGGAAGGATTTTTGGTCGCCTTGTTTTTAGTCAATCAGCAGATTGGCCGCTTTAAAGCGTTTGTCATTGCCACGTTAACCGGCGCGGTCGAAATTGTGACGTCTTTGCTCGGCTTTTATTTAACCTCTCTCTTCCGCGGCCTCGTTCCATACGGGTTGGCGTTTGCCGCCGGGGCGATGCTGTTCATCATTTACAAAGAGCTCATTCCCGAAAGCCATGGCGACGGCAACGAACGGATCTCGACGTACGCCTTTATTATCGGCATTTTGTTTATGATTTTGTTAACCGAATCGTTTTAGCGGTCTCTCCTTCCGTCATCGAAGCAAGCGCTCCTCTCCATACAGAACGAAACACCCCGCTGCCTTGCCTGGCAACGGGGTGTTCTCATTATTGGACAGCCTCTTCTTTCTCTTCATACGGATGGGCGACCCAACCGGACGGGTCGATGAACAGGCGGACGGCTACGACTTGGCGGTCGTCCATGAGCGTAAAGTAGTGCGGATTCCCTTCCGGCACGGAAATGACATCGCCGGCTTCCAGCTCGACGTCAAAATAGCCGGTCTCTTTGTCGCCTTTGATAATGAAAATGCCATGGCCGGCCGTAATGGCGCGCACTTCGTCTTCCGTATGGATGTGCACTTGTTCAAATTTTTTCAGCAGTTCATCCAAGTTCGGCGTCGCATCGGACAGAGCGACGATATCCCATGTTTTGTAGCCGCGGCGCGCCGCCAAGTCTTCAATTTCATCTTTGAACGCCGCCAAAATTTCATTTTTCTCTTCATCGGTGAGCACGTATTTGTCGCGCAAATGCTCCGGCAGTTTGGCAATGTCCCAATGCTCGTACAGGACGCCTTGGCTGTTTAAAAAGGCGCGCACATTCTCCTCTCCTGTAATCACTTCACCTGTTTTTCTCACTTTGATGACGGCCATGTCAAAATCCCCCTTCTAAAAGATGTATATTAACCAACCGGCAGGCCGGCCCGTTGCAAAAGCAGCCGCTTCACCTGCCAGCTGAACAAAAACTCCCACGCTTCCAAATGTTTTTTCGCTTCAAACGCCGTTCGTCCCCAGACGGTAATGCCGTGGTTGTGGATCAACACGGCGCCGGCGTCGCCATGAACATGGTTCGCAAACTCCCGAGCCAGCGTCGGGATGTCGGCGTCATTGTTAATGATCGGGATGCGCACTGCGGCGTTTTCTTCCCAAATGCCAAACGCCTTGATGATTTCCTGGCCGGAAAAGACTGCTTCCCCGTTTGACGCATACAGTTCAGAAATCAAATTGTTGTCCACGGTATGAACGTGCAAGACGCAACCGGCGTTTGTGCGGTTGTAAATTTCCACATGCAGCAGCGTCTCCGCTGATGGCTTTAAATGTGTTTTCTCCGCTGGTCGGCCGGCAGCGTCAACGAGCAAGAAGTCCTCATCCGTTTGCTTCCGCTTATCCTTGCCGCTCGCTGTCACCAAAAACGTCAACGGGTCGTCCGTCACTTTGATCGACAAATTGCCGCTTGTTGCGAAAAACCAATCGCGGGCGGCGAGCTCGGCTTTCACTTCCGCAAGCTCGTTCCACTTTTTCACGACGATGCTCATACGATCACCTCCATTCGCTGCAACGCATCCATCACGTCAAAAAACGTCGCAAATGGCGCGTGCGGCAGGTCAAGCTCTTGACATTTTTCAAGCAGAAAATCGCGCGCCAGCACATAGTCGGCTTGCCTGGCCACCGCCAAGTCGGTGATCGAATCGCCGATGACGACGTGATACCCGTCCGGGCGGGCAAGCCTGCGCAATAGCGACGGCTTGCAGCAGCCGCAGCCGTTTTGGCACCGGCTGTCACATGCATGCGGCCATGTGATGCGGATCGTCTCACCGCTGAAATCGGAGCCGTTGCAAAAAATCCGCTCCGGTTCAATGAGCCCTTCAAGCAGCGGATAGACGAAAAAGTCGATGCCGCCGCTCACGATATAGAGCGGGATGCTTTGCTCTTTTGTCCATGCGACAAACTCGCGGAACCCTTCGCGCAAGCGGGCGGTGCTAAGCAAAAAGTCAACAATCTCCCCTTTCAGCGCTGACGGAAGAAGCGAAAACATTTTTCCGACGCCTTCCTGAACGGAGATGCGCTGGGCGAGAATGTCGTCCTTTAGTGCCTCCCACTCCGGCGGGGCGAACTGTTTCATAATCGCGATGATGTTGTCGTTTTCCGTGATCGTGCCGTCAAAATCGCAAAAAAGAACGAGTTGTTTCGTCATGCTTCCACCTCAATAGCACCCCAGCGGTCGATCGCCTTTTGCAGCGCCTCGTTGTCTTTCGCCGCTTCACGAAGCGGACGGCCGACCAGCGCTGCGTCGATGGCGGCGCGAAACGCCTTTCCGCCGCCGATCGCCCCGTCCGGGTGGCCGTGGATGCCGCCGCCGGCGTTGACGACGCTGTCAAGGCCAAAATCGCGGACAAGGAGCGGCACCAAGCCCGGATGGATGCCGGCCGATGGCACTGGAAACGCCCGGGCAAACGGCTCTTGTTCATCGGTCAGCGCCCGGGCGATGCCAAGCGCCTGCTCGCGCTCCAAGGCGACGCTGCCGTACGGCGACGGGAACAGAACAAAGTCGGCGCCGGCAAGCCGCAAAAGCTTTCCAAGCAAGAGCGACGGGGCGACGCCGTAAAACTCCGACGGCGTGATCGCGCCGCTGAACGCCGGGTGGGCCATGATCGGAACGGAAATCTCTTCATCTTCCCGCAACCCTTGCAGGACGTCCAATCCATAGGCGAACACGTTGAACAACAGCACATCGGCGCCAAGCTCAGCCGCCCGTTTCGCTTTTTCTTTCAGTTCAAACGTTTTGCCGGTCAAGTTGACGGCATACAGCGTCCGCTTGCCTGTTTGTTCGTACACCTCTTCGAGCGCCGCTTTGCCTTCTGTAATGCGCTTCGCAAATGGCAGACGATCGCTGTCAAACAAAATTTCGTCATCTTTGACCAAGTCAACGCCGCCAAGCGCTTGCTTTTTCAACTCTGATGTCAAATACGCCAAATCGCGGCCGACGATGCCTTTGAAAATGCTCATCAACAGCGGGCGGTCGTACACTCCGACCTTTTCGCGAATGCCGGCGATGCCAAAGCGCGGCCCCGGAAACTGCCGCTTCCATTCTTCCGGAAATGCCAAATCAAGCAACCGCACTTCCCCGTCAAGCGACAGCTTGCCGAACGTCGTCACCAACAATGCTGGCAAATCGGCGCTGAAGTTGACGGTCGGGTAAGCGATTTTGACGATTGCCCGCTTCAACCGCTTGCCGAAATAGGCGTTTACCCGCTCGCTCTCGCCAAGCTCTTCGATCGCAACGACTTCCCCTTTATGCTTGCGAAGCTGGTCTTGCTCTAGCTGCGGCAAGTCGGTCCATGTGCCGACTGTCAAGCCGAGCGCGATTCCTTCCGCTTTTTGGCGAATATCGTGTTCATCATGAAGCAAATACGTCGCAATGACTGCACTCATCGTCCATCCCTCTTTCAATATATGGCGAAATAAAAAAGCCCCTTCCTAAGAAGAGGCGTCATTCATTCATGGCGCTCTTCTTATCTCCCAGCGTTTCCGCTGCAAGAATTAGCACCGTGCTTAGCGTGCGCCAAGCCGGTTGCCGGGCTTCATTGGGCTCGTCCCTCCGCCTGCTCTTGATAAGAAAGCCTGCTCGTTTATGCACTTGTCAAACGATTGGCAAATTTACTTTGAATTATGACAGCCTTTGCCGCCGTTGTCAATCATTTTTTTAAAACAGCCTGGTCAACGTTGTCCCGTCAACGGTTCATTGCCGCTCTTTTTTTCAAAACAATCCGAGCCGGCCGATCCGCTCCGCTGCTTCGCGAAGCCGCGCTTCATCGGTCAACAATCCAACGCGCACATACCCTTCGCCGTGTTTTCCAAAACCGATGCCTGGGGCGACGGCGACGTGCGCCCGCTCAAGCAACAGATCGGCAAATTCGGCGGATGATGCGCCTTTTGGCAACGGAAGCCAGGCGAAAAATGATCCAGACGGCGCCGGCGCTTCCCAGCCGATCGCGCGCAAAGCATGAATAAACGTATTGCGGCGCGCCTCGTACAAGGCAACGAGCTCCGCGACGCAGTCTTGCGGGCCGAGGAGCGCAGCTGCCGCCGCTTCTTGGACGGCGCCGAACAAGCTGACGTACAAATGATCTTGCAACAACTCAATGGCACGGATGATCCGCTCATTGCCGACAGCGAACGCCACGCGCCAGCCGGCCATATTGTACGTTTTCGAGAACGTGTAGATTTCAACGCCAATGTCTTTCGCCCCGTCCACTTCTAGAAAGCTGACCGGCTTTTGGCCGTCAAAGCCGATCGCGCCATAGGCAAAATCATGCACAACGGCTATGCCGTACTTTTCCGCAAACGCCACCGTTTCAGCAAAAAACTCCTTCGTTGCCGTCGCGCCGGTCGGGTTGTTCGGATAGTTTAAAAACATCAGTTTCGCCCGGTCGGCCGCCGCCCTGGGAATGGCCGAATAATCCGGCAGAAACCCATTCTCCGCGACAAGCGGCATCATTTCCATCCGCGCGCGGGCGAGCGCGATTCCCGACCAATAGTCCGGATAACCCGGGTCCGGGACGAGCACGACATCGCCCGGGTTGACGAGGCAAAGCGGCAGCTCGACAAGCCCGGCTTTGCCGCCGAACAAGATGGCGACCTCGCGGGCCGGGTCGATCGTCACCCCGTACTCGCGCGCGTAAAACGCCGCTACGGCTTCTTTCAAAAACGAGTAGCCTTGAAACGGCGAATATTTATGGTATTTTGGGTTCGCGGCTGCCTTCTGCATCGCTTCGACAATGTGCGCCGGCGTCGGCTGATCCGGATTGCCCTGCCCTAAGTTGATCACATCATAACCCGCCTTGATCTTCGCACCGACTTTCGCCACGAGCGAGGCGAAAAACTGCTTCGGCAGCTGTTCAAGCAGTTCGGAAAAGGGAAATTCGATCGTCATCGTCCACACCTTCTCAAACATTCTTGAAATTCTAGTGCAACATCATATATCGTTAAAAGCAAAATGTAAAGAAAAATTTTTTCCGAGGTGAACGCTCATGACGATCCGCATCGCCTGCCTGCAGCTTGACATTGCATTTGGCGATCCAGCAAAAAACGAACAGCAAGCCGAACAGGCCGTGGAATCCGCTGCCAAAGACGGCGCTGACATCATCGTGCTGCCAGAGTTATGGACGACCGGCTACGATTTGACGCGCCTGGATGAAATTGCCGACGAAGGCGCCGAACGGGCGAAGGCGCTCGCTTCCCGATTGGCGCAAACGTACGGCGTCCATTTCGTCGCCGGTTCGGTCGCCAAAAAAACAGCCGCCGGCGTGACAAACACGATGATCGTGGCCAACCGCCATGGCCAAATCGTCGGCGAATACAGCAAGCTTCACCTGTTCCAATTGATGGATGAACATTTGTATTTGCAGCCGGGAAACGAGCCAGGCTTGTTCTCGCTTGACGGGCTGCCGTGCGCTGGGGTCATTTGCTATGACATCCGATTTCCGGAGTGGATTCGCGCCCATGCGTTGGCCGGAGCGGAAGTGCTGTTTGTCGTCGCCGAATGGCCGCTTCCCCGCCTTCACCATTGGCGGACGCTCCTGATGGCGCGGGCGATTGAAAACCAATGCTATGTCGTCGCTTGCAACCGGGCCGGACGAGACCCGAACAACGTGTTCGCCGGCCATTCGCTCGTCATTGACCCGTGGGGCGAGATCATCGCCGAAGCCGACGAACAGCCGGGTATCTTAACCGCTTCCATCGACCCGTCGCTCATCCAAGACGTCCGCGCACGCATCCCGGTGTTTGCCGACCGCCGGCCGCACGATTATGAAGAGGCGGCAAAAAAATTTTTCAAAACGTATTGACAATCCGCCAGCCCAACCTGTATCATTCGAATCAAGCAACCAAACGATTGTTAACATCGTGAAAATTGCAAAAACTTAATAGCTAGATCGGTACTCTTATCAAGAGTTGGCTGAGGGAATTGGCCCAATGAAGCCCAGCAACCGACCGTAATGCTATCGTGAGATAGGGCGCACGCCAAAGGCGGCGCCGGAAGCGAACCGCTTCCGCAGGGCACGGTGCTAAGTCCAACAGAAAGACCGATGTCTTTCTGAAAGATAAGAGGCGCGAAGACGATGCATCTTCAAGCCTCTTTCCGTATGCGAAAGAGGCTTTTTCATTTGCCAAAACCTAAAGGGGGAACGTGAAAATGACGATTGTCCAATCCACTGTTTACGAACCGCTCACCGAACAAAAAGCGACCGCCCTCGCCGTCCGCCTCGGCCTATTCCGAGACGGGGCGCCGCTTGTGTGCCGCGAAATCGGCGACGGAAACTTAAACTTAGTCTTTCATATCGTCGATCAGGAAACGAAGCAAGGCGTCATCATCAAACAGGCGCTCCCGTACGCGAAAGTCGTCGGCGAAAGCTGGCCGCTCACGTTAAAGCGCGCGGTTATTGAAAGCAACGCGTTGCGCACGTTTGCCAGCTATGTACCGCAATACGTGCCGAACGTCTACTATTCTGACGAATCGCTTGCCATTACCGTGATGGAAGACTTGTCCCGTCTGCAAATCGCCCGCAAAGGGTTGATCGAAGGGAAAACATTCCCGCTTTTGTCCCGGCATATCGGCGAATTTATCGCCAAAACAGCGTTTTACACATCCGATTTCGGCATGAACCAGCAAGAGAAAAAGAAATTGGCGCAAAGCTTCGTCAATCCGGAGCTGTGCAAAATCACCGAAGATCTCGTCTTCACCGATCCATTTTTCGACCATGACACGAACAACTTCGAAGACGAGCTGCGGCCGGACGTCGAAACGCTTTGGAATGACGACCGCCTCCGTTTGGAAGCGGCGAAGTTGAAGCGCAAGTTTTTAACCGAAGCCGATGTGCTTCTGCATGGCGATTTGCATACCGGCAGCATTTTCGCAAGCACCGACGAAACGAAAGTAATCGACCCGGAATTCGCCTTTTACGGCCCGATCGGCTTTGACCTTGGGCAGTTTTTCGCCAACTTGCTGTTAAATGCGTTGTCCCGCCCTGACGTTGAGCGCCAACCGCTCTTTGATCACATCGACCGGACCTGGGACGTCTTTGCGTCCATATTCTCGGAGCTTTGGCGCACCAAAAGCATCGAGACGTACGCCGCAACACCGGGCTTGCTTGACGAAGTGCTCCGGCATGCGTTCATCGATGCTGTCGGCTTTGCCGGCTGCGAAGTCATCCGCCGGACGATCGGCCTCGCCCATGTGGCCGACCTTGACGGCATCGAGCAGAAAGAAGCCCGCCTTGCCGCCAAACGACACGCGCTCCGCCTCGGCCGCCGCCTAATTGTCGAGCGCAACGAGCTGACCGGAACGGACGGCTTCCGCCGAGTGTTTGCAGAAACCGAATAGTAACACGGCGACGACCGGCCCAATGCCGGCCCGGATCAACGGAAAATGTGAAAAGAAAGGAAGACGACGATGGACACCTTTGCCATCCCGCGCTCTGTCGAGTGGCGCGAGACGCATATCACGATTTTAAACCAACAAAAATTGCCATTAGCAACAGAATATATCGACCTGCATACGCTTGAAGACGTGTACGATGCGATCGCCTCGCTGAAAGTGCGCGGAGCGCCGGCGATCGGCATCACCGCCGCTTATGGTCTGGCGCTCGCCGCCTCGCATTATAAAGCGGAAACGGTCCACGAGTTCCATAGCCGCCTAAAGCAAGACCGCGATTATTTGGCAAGCGCCCGCCCGACGGCCGTCAATTTGGTTTGGGCGCTTGACCGGCTCACTGCCGCCGCCAAAGACGCCGCCTCGGTCAACGAAGCGAAAACGGCGCTTATTCACGAGGCGATCCGCATCCAAATCGAGGACGAAGATGTCTGCCGCCGCATCGGCGAACATGCGTTATCGCTTTTTCGCCCAGGCGACCGGGTGATGACGATTTGCAACGCCGGCTCGATCGCCACCGCCCGCTACGGCACGGCGCTCGCCCCGTTTTATTTGGCGAAAGAGAAAGGGATCGAGTTATCCGTGTACGCCCTTGAGACGCGCCCCGTTTTGCAAGGAGCGCGTCTGACCGCCTGGGAGCTGATGCAAGCAGGCGTCGACGTCACGCTTATTACGGACAACATGGCGGCGCAAACGATCAAAGCGAAAGGGATTCGCGCCATTATCGTCGGCGCCGACCGGATCGCACAAAACGGCGATACAGCGAACAAAATCGGCACGTTCGGCCTCGCCTTGCTCGCCAAATCGTTTGACATTCCGTTTTACGTCGCTGCACCGTTGTCCACCATCGATTTGGCGACAAAGACAGGGGCAGACATCCCGATTGAAGAGCGCCATCCGGATGAAGTGACCCATCTGGCCGGCGTGCGCGTCGCCCCGGAAGGCGTCAACGTGTATAACCCGGCGTTTGACGTGACGCCAAACGAACTGATTACCGCGATCATTACCGAAAAAGGCATCGTCCGCGGCAGCTACAGCGCGGCACTGCCAGCGTTATTTGCAAAGGAGGAGCAGCATGAAACGATTTAAGGCCTTATCGTTCCTTTCTCTTCTTTTCTTTGCCGTGTTCTCCGTCTTGGCCGGCTGCACGAACGAGCAAGACGCCGTGAGCTCTAAGCCGGCCAACGAAACGAAGCAAACGGCCATCCAAGGCGACACCGTCTCATCCAACAGCCAAACCGCATCGAGCAGCGAACAGGCGGCCATCCCGGAGAAGCTGAAAAAACCGGTGAAGATCGCCGCCATTATGCAAATGTCCATCGGCACGTTCTCGTCGCAATACATCGCCGGCGTCAAAGAACAAGTGCAAAAGTTCGGCGGCGAAGTGCAAATTTACAACGCCGACAACGACTTGACGAAAATGGCCTCATACGTAGAAACGGCCATCACGCAAAACGTTGATGCCATTCTGCTTGATCACGGCCGCGCTGATGCGCTCGAAGGCCCGGTGAAAAAAGCGGTTGAAAAAGGCATCCCGGTCGTCGCCTTTGACAACGATTTGAACGTTCCCGGCGTCACCGTCATCGACCAAGACGACTACAGCCTCGCCTGGAAAACGTTAAAAACACTCGCCGAAGATTTAAATGGAGAGGGCAACATCGTCACGATTTGGGTCGGCGGTTTTACTCCAATGGAGCGGCGCCACGTCATTTATGAGGCGTTCAAAAAACGCTATCCGAACATAAAAGAAGTCGCCAAGTTCGGTACGGCGAGCGCCAACACGGCTTTGGACACGCAAACGCAAATGGAGGCCATTTTGAAAAAATATCCGAACAAAGGCGACATTGACGCCGTCTTCGCAACTTGGGACGAGTTCGCCAAAGGAGCGACGCGCGCCATCGAGCAAGCCGGGCGTACGGAAATCAAAGTATACGGCATCGATTTGAGTGACGAAGACTTGCAAATGATCCAAAAACCGAACAGTCCGTGGGTGGCGACAACAGCGACGGATCCGGCGGAAGTCGGCCGCGTTCAGGTGCGGTTCGCCTATCAAAAAATCGCCGGCGAGAAAACGCCGAACATTTACTCGCTCGAGCCGCATTTAGTAAAACGGACCGACTTGCCCGATAAGCAAGTATCGATGAACGAGCTTTCGCAATACATCCCGGGCTGGGGGCAATCGAACGTCGCCATCTCGCCATGGATGAAAACGTTGGAAGCTCAGGTGAACAAAAAATGAACAGGCTGTCAATGCGAGGCATTGAAAAATCGTTTGGCGCGGTGCGCGTGCTTGACGGCGTGGACTTTTCCGTCCGTCCAGGCGAAGTCCACGCCCTTTTGGGCATGAACGGCGCCGGCAAAAGCACGCTCATGAACATTTTGGCCGGCGCCATTCCTCCCGACGCCGGCACGATCACGATCGATGGCGTCAACTGCACCTTTTCGTCGCCGCTTGACGCGAAACGAGCCGGCATCGGCTTCGTCGTCCAAGAGGTCGACACGGCGCTTTTCCCAGGATTGCCCGTTTACGAAAACTTGGCGGCTGATGAGCTCGCTGATGTGAAGAAACAGCCGATCCGCTCGCTGCGCCGGGAAAAAGAACGGGCCGCTGCTCTGCTTCGCCGCGTCGGCCTTGCCATTTCGCCGGCAAAGCTCGTGCGCGACTGCTCGCTCCATGAAAAACAGCTGATCGTGCTCGCCAAAGTGTTGTCATCGAATGCGCGCTACATCATTTTGGACGAACCGACCGCCGCCTTGAGCGAAGCCGAAACGAAGCGGCTGTTTGCCATCATCACGGAACTGAAACAGCAAGGCGTCGGCTTTATTTACATCTCTCATAAACTGAAAGAAGTGCAGGAAATCGCCGACCGGCTGACGATTTTGCGCGACGGCCGCGTCGTCTACCATGGTTCCGCCCGCGGTTTGCCGCTTGAAGACATCGTCCTTCATATGACCGGAACAAGGCGAGCCGCCGCCATGAAACAAACGCGCGCGCATGGAAGCGACATCGCCTTTGCCGTCCGTGGGATCACGATCGAAAAAACCGGCACGACGGTCGATCTTTACGCCCATCGCGGCGAAATCGTCGGCATCGCCGGCTTGGTTGGCGCCGGCAAGACGGAGCTTGCCGAAAGCCTCATCGCCCACCGGAACACATCCGGCGAGTGGGAAATTGATGGCAGACGCTATGTGTTCTCATCGCCTTATGAAGCCATCGACGCCGGCCTTTGTCTCATTCCGGAAGAACGGCGCAAACAAGGGCTGTTCTTGCCCGAGTCAGTGAAAACCAACATCACCGTCCGCCTCCTTTCCCGGCTGTCGCGCTGGCAATGGATCAGCCGGAGGAAGGAAACGGACGCCGCCGACGAACTTGTCCGCTCGCTCGGCATCCATCCGCCGTCGCCTTCGACCGCTGTCCGCCACTTAAGCGGCGGCAACCAGCAGAAAGTCGTCATCGGCAAATGGCTGAACACAAACGCGCGTGTTTTTCTATTCGACGAGCCTACGAAAGGAATCGATGTCCACGCCAAACAAGAGGTGTTTTCCATCATCCGTGCTCTCGCCGATGAAGGAAAAACAGTACTATATTTTTCGAGTGAATTTCACGAGCTTCTTGAGGTGTGCGACACCATCTACATCATGGCTGACGGCCGGCTGCTCACCCGCCTGCCGGCCGCAGAACTAACCTATGAACAGCTTGTGTACTATTGCAGCGGAGGTGAGATCGATGAGCCAGCCGGCCGTTTCCGCGCCGCCGTCGAAAAAAGCGGCGCCGTTCATTCTTGAATTTTTGTATAAACATGGCACACTGCTTGCCATTTTGGCTGTAATCGCCTATTTTGGCCTGACACAAGACCGGTTTTTCACCTATGAAAACTTCAGCGACATTTTGCGTTCCATTTCCATCGTCACCTTGGTGGCCATTGGCATTACATTTTCGCTCATCGTCGACGGCTTCGATTTGTCGGTCGGTTCGACAGTGAGCTTGGCGACGATTGCCAGTGCGGCGGCGCTTGTCTTGCATCGCCAAGAAATTTTCGTCACCTTGCTCGTGCCGCTGTTGCTCGGCGTCGCCGTCGGGCTGCTTAATTCGTTGTTGATCGTCAAATTCAAACTGCCCGATTTGCTCGCCACGTTGGCGACGATGTACGCGATCAACGGCGTGCAGCTTACGTATACAAAAGGATTTTCGATTTATAACGACATGCCGCTGCCTGATGGCGGCACGGCGCCGGGCAAATTTATTCCTTCCTTTTTATTTATCGGCCAAGGGGAGCTGTTTGGCGTGCCGTTTTCGGTCTTGCTCATGCTCGTTGTCGTCATGGCCGCCCACTTGTTTTTAACATACACCAAACCTGGCCGTCTCTTTTATTTAACGGGTGAAAACCGGGAAGCGGCACGACTCTCCGGCATCCCAGTCAACCGTTACCGGACGTATGCGTACGTCATCAGCGGCTTTTTCGCCGCCTTGGGGGGCATCGTGCTCGCCTCGCGCATCGGCACCGGGCAAGTGTCGGCCGGCGCTTCGTTTTTGATGGACGGCGTCGCCGCCGCCTACATCGGCTTTTCTGTCTTCGGCGCCGGCAAGCCGAACGTCATCGGCACCCTGTTCGGTTCGATTTTGATGGGCGTGTTGTTGAACGGCTTGACGATGATGAACGTCCCGTATTACGCCCAAGACATTATTAAAGGCGCCATTTTAGTCGGCGCCCTCGCGTTGTCGCATTGGCAAAAAAAATAATGTCCCGTTCCCTGCCCCCATGGATTCGCGTCATGGGGGCGGGCGCCATTTTGGGAGGCATACACACCCACCGATCAGCTGAAGCGCGATTGATAGCGCCGCTCCAGCTCCAGCAGCTTTGCTTTTACATCGGTCCGGCTTCCGGCGTAGCCGACGAGGGCGCCGTTTTTGCCGACAATGCGATGGCACGGGACGATGATGGCGAGCTCATTCGCCCGGTTCGCCTGGCCGACGGCGCGGACCGCCTTCGGGCGGCCGATTTGCGCAGCGATGTCAGCGTATGTCGCCGTCTCGCCGTATGGGATGCGGCAAAGCGCCGCCCACACTTCTTCTTGGAAGGGCGTCCCTTTCCATTTCAGCGGCAAATCAAACGTCCGGCGGCGGCCGTGAAAGTACTCATCCAACTGTCGAAGCGCGCGTTCAAGCAACGGCGACCGGCTTTGGACAACCGGATGCCCGCCCGCAAACGCGCGCCATTCTTCCGGAAACAGTTCAACTTTCATGATCGCTTCGCCGTCGGAAGCGATGTATAGATCGCCAAGCAGCTCCGACCGGTATACGGCATATTCAATCGCCATCGTCGTCTTCCCTCTCTGTCCGCTCAATCGGCAGCGTAATATGGAACGTCGTGCCGACCCCGACTTCGCTTTCCACGTCAATTTTCCCTTGATGTTCTTCAATGATCTTATAGCTGACCATCAAGCCGAGTCCGGTGCCGCGCTCTTTCGTCGTATAAAACGGCTCGCCGAGTTTTTTGATTTTATCTTTCGGAATGCCGCAGCCTTGGTCAGTGATGGAAATGCGAACATTTTTGCCCATGCGGGCGATCCGCACCGTGATGTCCCCGCCTTTGGGCATCACTTCAATGGCGTTTTTCAAAATGTTGATAAACACCTGCTTCAGCTGATTCGGCTCGCAATACACCGGCGGCAGCCCGCGGTCGAAATCGGCAATGATTTGCACGTTATGCATCATCGCCTGGGCGCTGATCAAATCGATCGTATCCTGCATGATTTTGCAAATGTCGTTTTGCTTGTATTGCACCGCCTGCGGTTTGGCCAAAACGAGAAACTCGGTGATGATCGATTCGATCCGCTTCAATTCCGACATAATGACATTAAAATACATCGAATAATCGCCGTCAATGCTTCCTTGCAGCAGCTGGATGAACCCTTTTAACGCCGTCATCGGGTTGCGGATTTCGTGGGCGATGCCGGCAGCGAGCTCGCCGACGACATTGAGCGTATCCGATTTGCGCAGCTGCAGCTCCATCTCCTTCCGCTCGGTCACATCGCGAAACGTCATCATTCCAACGCCGGGAATGACTTCTTTTTTCAACGAAAACTCGATGATTCGCCCCTTTGTCTCATCGGAAAACTCGACTTCGCCGCTCGCCTCGCCAGCGCGCTGACACTCAGCCATCAGCTTGTTCAACTGGCGGCGCGCCCGGTCCGGAAGAAGTTCGCCGACCTTCCGGCCAAGAAGCGCCTCCTTTTCAGCAGAAAAAATGCCGCAGGCGATTGGATTGGCGTCAATGATGCGATGCTGCTCATCCCAAAGCAAAATGCCGTCCATCGAGTGATCGAAAATGCTGCGGAATTTTTGTTCGCTTTCCCGCAGTTCGCGCTCGATTTTCCGCCGCTCGCTCACGTTGCGGAAAATTGTCAAATGGTAGCCGTCAATCGCCCCTTTTTTCATCGTAAACTCAAGCTGTTTCTGTTCGCCGTTTGGCATATGGAACGTCAGCTCATCGCGAATTTCCCCTTTTTGGCGGAACTCGCTGAAAATCCGCTTCACCTTTTCATCCCCATATTCCACAAAATCGAGCAAATTGCGGCGCACAAGCAAATTCAAAGGCAGCTCAAACGTCCGGCTCGCGGCCGGATTGGCGTTCAATATGTAGCCAAAATCATCCCAAATGAGAATCGCCTCATGCGCCTGCTCGAAAATGGCCCGAAACCGCTCTTCGCTTTTTTGTAGCTTGATTTCCATATTTTTCCGATCGGTCACGTCGCGCATAATGGCCATGTAAAAGCCGCTGTAGACGTTCGACGTCGCCGTCAGTTCAAACATTTTCACCGTTCCGTCCGGGCGGACAAGCGACAACTCGCCTTTGGCCGTTCTCTTTTCTTTCACTTCCGCGAGCAGCCGTGCGAACTCATTGGCGCATTCGCGGGCGACGAACTGCTGAAACGACAAATTGAGCAGTTTTCCTTTTTCCAAGTTCAAGCTCATCGAAAACGCCGGATTGACATCGATAAACCGCCCAAATTCATCGAAAATGACGATGCCGTCGACGGCGCGGTTGAATACGTCGCGAAACAAAAACTCATGAATGATTCGTTCGCGCTCAAGCGCCTTATGAGCCGAAACGTCGCGCATCATCACGAGGTCAAATTCATGAAACACGTCTTTTTTTATCGAAAATTCGATATGCTTCACCTTGCCGTCCGGCAGCTTAATGAGCAGCTCGTCGCTGAACGAGCCGAACTTTTGCAGCATCGACTGCTGAAACAGCAAAATATCCGGCGGCACGAGCTCCAAAAACGAGGAAAGCGAACGGCCGATCAAGTCAAACTTATCCATCTCAAACAGCTTGCACGCCGCTTCGTTCACATCGACAAACTCGCCGTTTTTATTTAAAATGACAATGGCGTCGAGCGATCGCTCGAAAATGACGGAATAACTGTTGAGCCGCTCCTTTAGGCGACGATTTTCCTCTTCAAGCAGCCGCACATCCGGCGTCGCATTTTGTCTTTCCCGAGGAGAAAGGCTTTGGACCATATCCATCTCTCCTTGTCTATTAAAACCATGTCAACTAAATATATATTCGATGTGGAAAAATTTACTCCTCCCTTCGCTCATGAAGATTTTGCGAATTCTTTTCTCCACCGTTCGACAAGTTTTTCTTCTTTTTCGTTTGGTTAAACTGCGTTATAATGAGAGGTTAGTACGCTAATCAAAGGGGTTTTGCTTCTATGAATATTGTCTGCACGACATTGAACGCCAAATACATTCATATGAACCTCGCCATCCGCTATTTAAAAGCATACGCAATGCCGGAGTTTGACGTCAAGCTCGTTGAGTATACGATCAAAGACCCGGCGCTGAACATCGTCGCCGATTTGTACCAGCGCCGGCCGGATGTCATCGGCTTCAGCTGCTACATTTGGAACATTGAAGAGACGATCAAAGTCGCCAAAATGTTAAAAAAAGCAGCGCCGCACATTCTCATCGTCGCCGGCGGCCCGGAAGTGTCGTACGATGTGCGCGAATGGATGGAGCGGGTGCCGGAGTTTGACTTTATCGTCGTCGGCGAAGGAGAGGAAACGTTTAAACAGCTGCTTTTCGCTTTAGACGGCCATGGAGACGTCCGTGATATCGCCGGTCTCGCGTTTCGCGACGGGGGCCGCATTGTCATCAATCCGCAGCGAAACAAAGTCCGCCTTGCCGACATGCCGTCGCCGTTTCGCTTTCCGGAAGACATTCCCCATCTTCCGAACCGGGTCGTGTATGTTGAAACGAGCCGCGGCTGCCCGTTCAGCTGCCAATTTTGCCTGTCCTCGATCGAAGTCGGCGTCCGCTACTTTGACCGCGAAAAAATCAAAGACGACTTGCGCTACTTAATGCGGCACGGGGCGCGGACGATCAAGTTCGTCGACCGGACGTTCAACATCAGCCGCAGCTATGCCATGGACATGTTCCGCTTTTTGATTGACGAACATGTACCAGGAACGGTCTTTCAGTTTGAAATTACCGCCGACATCATGCGTCCCGAGGTGATCGAGTTTTTAAACCGCGAAGCGCCGCCCGGCCTGTTCCGCTTTGAAATCGGCGTCCAGTCGACGAACGACGAAGTAAACCGGCTCATTATGCGCAAACAAAACTTCGCCAAACTTTCGCGAACGGTGACGATGATTAAAGAGGGCGGGAAAATCGCCCAGCATTTGGATTTGATCGCCGGTCTTCCCGAAGAAGACTACAACTCGTTCCGAAAGACGTTTAACGACGTGTTCGCCCTCCGTCCGGAAGAACTGCAGCTTGGCTTTTTGAAACTGCTGCGCGGCACTGGGTTGCGCCTGCGCGCCGAGGAGTACGGCTATGTGTATATGGACCATGCGCCATACGAAGTGCTCGCCAACAACGTCTTGTCGTTTGATGACGTCATCCGCATCAAGCAAGTGGAAGACGTGCTTGAAAAATATTGGAACGCCCATCGAATGGACGAAACGATCGAGTACTTGGTGACCGATGTGTTCCCGTCGCCGTTTGACTTTTTCCAGCAGTTTGGCACGTATTGGGATGAGCGCGGCTGGGCGCGCATCGGCCACCAACTGGAAGACTTGTTCCGCCGCCTGCATGAATTTTTGCGCACAGCCGTCCCGGACGCGCTGCCGGTCGCCGAGTCGCTCATGAAATACGATTACTTGCGCAATCAAAAATATAAGCCGCGCAAACCGTGGTGGAATGAGAAAACGGACAAAACGGCGCGCACGGCCGTCTACCGTGCGCTGCTCGAACGGCCCGAGGCGCTCGGAGCGGATTTTGCCGCCCTTGGGCTCGGGGAAAAGGAATTGTTTAAACATACGGTCGTGGAAATCGTGCCGGTTGATGTCGGCCGCTATATCGCCGCGAAGCAGCTCTCGTTTGCGCCAACCGTCATCGTCGCCTATTTTGATCCGTCCGGCACCGGCGCAACGCTGTTTTCCGCGCCGCTGTCCGCCTTGTCCGCTTCGGCATCCGCCTAACGGCCAAACGCCGGAGGCACGGCTTTTTTGTGCACCACGTGAAAAAGCAGGGAGCGTTATCCCTGCTTTTTTCGTTTCTTTTCATTTTCTTTCGCCCGTTTTTGTTCCTCCATGATCCAAAGCGGCTCGTGGGCAGCGAAATCGCCCCATTCAAACGCCATTTCTTCATTTCGTTGGGCAGTCCGCCCTTTTTGCTCTTTACCCATCCCCGCCTCCTTGCCGCCCTTTTTTCGAATTGCGGTTCGCGCCGCGGATCATGTCCTCCTCGCCGGCATATTGTGCCGCAAATTCGGTATCCGGCAAGCTTTCCGTTGGCGTTTTATTGTTGTTTTTCGCTGCGTCAAATTTCACTTTTCGCTTCATCATCGTTTCGTCTCCTCCTCATCAACCGTTTTCCGCTCATAAGCGACAAGCACAATTTCTTCCCCCGTCTCCTCGCGCAGCCGCTGTTCAAGCTGCTGCAGCTGGCGGAGCGTCCCGTCATGGAGACGGGCGACCGGGAACGCTACATTGTTCACCCGCATCCTCCTTCCCACATTTTTTCTTATCGTGTCTCGGCCGCACTGCCTTTATGCATCGCTAGAACGTTACGGCTTGAGCACGACTTTAATACAGCCGTCTTTCTTTTCGTCGAAAATTTCGTATGCGTATTGCGCCTCATCAAGCGGCAGGCGATGGGTAATGATATCGGTCGGATCGAACTTCCCTTCCACGATCCACTCGTATAACGTCGGAATGTAATGAATGACCGGCGCCTGCCCCATTTTCAGCGTAATGTTGCGTGAGAACAAATCGCCGAGCGGAAACTGGTTGTAGCGGGCGCCATATACCCCGACGAGCTGGATCGTTCCGCCTTTGCGCACCGCCTGCGAAGCGATGACGATCGCCCCCATCGCCCCGCCTTGCAGCTTCAGCGCTGAGCCAATAAGCTCAAGCGGCGTCATCTTTCCGTCGAGCCCGACACAATCGATGACGACATCGGCCCCGCCTCCGGTCATTTCTTTAATATATTCTCCGACATTCTCGTATTCAGTGAAATTTAACGTTTCGACTTTGTTCGTCTTTTTCGCATGTTCGATCCGATAATCGATGTAATCAACGGCGATGACGCGTTTCGCCCCTTTCATCCAGGCAAACTTTTGCGTCAGCAGCCCAACTGGGCCGCAGCCGAGCACGACAACAGTGTCGCCATCTTTTACCCCCGCCTCATCAACGCCCCAAAACGCGGTCGGGATGATGTCCGACAAAAACAGCAATTTTTCATCTTCCAACTCACAGTTTTCCGGGACGACAAACGGAGTGAAGTTGGCAAACGGAACGCGCAAATATTCAGCCTGCCCGCCCGGGTAGCCGCCAAACGTCTCGGAATAGCCGAAATACCCCCCCGATTCGCCGTTTGGGTTCGACGCATCGCATTGGCTTTCGAGCCCGTGCTGGCAATACCAGCATTGCCCGCAGGCGATCGTAAACGGCACGATGACCCGGTCGCCTTTTTTCACTTTCGTCACCGCCGGGCCGACTTCCTCGACAATGCCCATCGGTTCATGGCCGATAATGAAATCTTCCGGCATGTTCGGAATCATCCCATGCACTAAATGGAGATCGGAGCCGCAAATCGCGGTGCTGGTAATTTTGACAATAATGTCATCGTCTTTTAAAATTTTCGGATCAGGCATTTGTTTGACAGCTACATCTTTGATGCCTTGATACGTAACGGCTTTCATGCTACTCCTCCTTCATCGGTTTCTGGGCGAATGAGCCAAAAAGCAGCAGCGCCGCCAAGCAGCGCCATGACGCTAAGAAGCAACAGGAGCGGCGCCGTGCCATGTTTCATCAGCCAGGCTGCCAACGGCGGCCCGGCAGCCACGCCGATAAAACGAAGCGAACTGTAAAACGATGTCACCGTCCCGCGCTCGCTTTTCTCAATTCCTTCCGTGATAAGCGCATCTAAACACGGCAGCGCAGCGCCGATGCCGATGCCGGCTGCCGAGAACAACGCCAGCCAAACGGAAAGGGATGGATGAAGGGGAACGAGGGCCAACGCAGCCGCCAATAGAACGGAGCCGGCTGCAGCGCCCCATTTCATCCGCTGTTTCCGGTCGCCAATCGCTTTCCCGGCCGCAAATGAAGCGAGGCAGAGCGCCCCGAGCGGGATGGCGAGCACCCATCCTTTCCTCATTCCATCAATGCCATACACATCTTCAAGACGGCTTGAAAGGAAAAATAAAAACGCAAACAACACAAGCATCAACAAACCGCCGATGACAAACACCCCGATCAGCCAACGCCCTTCGCGGCGGAAAATCGCCGCCACCACCGCAATAAAATCCCGAAACGGCAACGGCCGCTCCCGACGCGCCGGCACCTGGATGGACCAAACCATCATTGCTGCCGATAGCAGGCAAAAGACAGGGAACGAAAAAAATGGAAAAAACCAAATGATGCCAGCCAGCATCGCCCCGAGAATCGGGCTTAGCACTTTGCCGAACGTGTTCGCCGTTTCAACCGTCCCTAAACAGCGGCTTGCCTCCTCCTCATCCGGAAACAAATCCCCGACAAGCGGCAAAACGATCGGAAACGCCCCGGCCGCCCCGAGCCCTTGCAACATGCGCCCGGCGATCATCCAGCCGTACGGGTCGCTCACCCGCCAAGCAGCCCATCCCGCCAGCCCCCCTCCCACCGCCGCCAGCAACAGGCTTGGAACGATGACCATTTTTCTCCCGATGCGGTCGCTTATATATCCGGCCAGCGGAATGAACAAAATCGCCACAACGGAATACATCGTGATCAGCAGGCTCGACTGCAGCGGCGTGATGTCGAGATGCCGTTCCATCGCCGGCAGCACCGGGATGAGCATCGAATTGCCCAGCGTCATGACAAGCGGAATCGAGGCAAGCGCAGCGACCGCCCACCCCCGACCAGCCTGCCTCCCTGCCTGTTTTGACAGCTGCACCGTCCATTCCATCGCTTCGGTCCCTTTCTTATGAAGTCGATATTTCCACTTATATGATGTGCGTTTTTTTCATGGATATGCCGCGCGAAAAAAAGCTGCCACCAAAGGAGGACAACCCTCCGTTTGGCGAACATCCCCTTCTTGTCATGACCGGAAAACCGTTGTACAAAACGTCCGTTATTTTCCGCCCGTGAACGAAATTCCTTTGATGAAGTAGCGGTTGAAAAAGGCGTAAATGACCAACACCGGCAGCGTAAACACCATGGATGCCGCCATAATGTAGTTCCAATAGCTGATGTACTGTCCTTTGAAGCGATTGAGGCCAAGCGGCAACGTAAACAGCTGTGGATCGGACAAAATAATGAGTGGGCGCATGAAATCGTTCCACGAACCCATGAAAAATTCCTCCTGTAATTCCCAACCATATCTCTTTGTTCGGTCGTCCATACTAATCATACCTCATCAAAAAAACCATCAAGGAGGAATTTCATATGGCTCGTTCAAGCAACAAACTGCTTGTTCCAGGCATCGAACAAGCGTTGGAACAAATCAAATACGAAATCGCCCAAGAGTTTGGCGTACAGCTCGGGGCTGGCACGGTTTCGCGCGCCAACGGCTCCGTCGGCGGAGAAATGACGAAACGGCTCATTGCTCAAGCACAAAGCGAACTGGCCGGCCGGAGAACAGAATAAAGCCGAGCGCCATCACTCGGCTTTTTTTGTTTTGGAATTCATTGCTTCCGAAGGACGGCCGGGATGGGCCGGATGGCGCCGCTCTTTTTGGTCGTTGCCATCCGGCCGGCCGCCTGCCGCTTTTTTCTCTACATAATGACCGCCCGGCCGCGATGGTCTGGCGTTTCCATGTTTTTTCCCTTTCAGAGACATTTCCTTGTTTGACGGAGAGCTTTCCTTATTTAAACCGGAGTTTTTCCGCTCGTGCGGCATCTGTTTTTCTTTTTTCTGCTGTTTTGTCTTCTGTTCCCTATGCTTCTGTTTCACTTGCGCCGGCTGTTCCAGTTTTCTCCCTTTTGATGGTGATGCTTTCTTTTCACTCTTTCCGACTTGTCCGTTCCCTTTGTCCGGCTTGGTGGATGTAGATGAGGCCGGTTTCACCTTTTTCTCGATTTGCAATAATTTTCCGGTTGTCATCCCCCGTTTGACAGCTTGGTTGCGCACGGCCATCGTACTATTGGCCGTGGTAATGACAATCCGGTCATCCGCCACTGACCGCTGGATATCGGCGAGCGCGGCAGACAGCTTCCGCGCCGAAGAGGCGTCGCGCTCCCTCTCCACCGTCGTAATCAGCACTTCCCCGCCTTTCTTTAAATACCCCTTTTGTTCGCTTAGCGCAATGATTTGTTTCGCTACCGAAGAAAACGGTTGACGTTTCCAGGAAGGAAGCGCCGCTAGCACCTTCTTTCCTTCCTCATTGTAAGCCTTCAGTGTCAACACGCGCAGCTCCGCATCGACGCCCGCTTCCATGCTCGGGTTGATGTCGATCGACATATAGGCATACACCGCATCAGACGGCCATTGAATCCAAGTGGTGACAAGCAGCACAGCAACGGCCAAGGCGCTCACGAGCGCGTAACGAAACGAACGACGATGAAATGGAAGCAGCTTTTTCACTGCGCTTGCCTCAATCTCTTCGCCGACCTCACACTCCTTTTCCTTTTTCACCCGAAGAAATTCTCCTTCCGGCGTCAGCACGGTGACGAATTCCCCGTCCAATTCCAGCACAATTCCCTTTTTCACGATGAAAGCACCCCTTTTATATAGTCCTTTAGGTAAATGTAATCGCCTGCCAAAATAACCGCGACCGCAATAATGTATTTTCTATTTCTCTCAATCGTCTTGCGGCTGACCGACGCCATCGTTTCCAACTGTTTGATTGGCAGTTGCTTTTTTCGAAACAACAGGGCGAGCCATTCCTCGTTCGCCACAAGCAACTCGGCGACGCGAATGGCATTGAGGCGGGCGTCTTTATGTTTTGGCGATTGTTCGACTAAATCGTGAAAATGAATGCCGAATTGTTTCAGCACTTGCTGGTAATGAAGAATTTCTTCCCGACGCTGTTCTTGTTCGATTTGCCTGTAAAACTCATCGACGGAAAGCTTGGCGTCCAAGTATGTTTGCGCCACCTGCTCACTGTTTTCTCCGTTCTCCACATGCCATACGGCATCGCGCATTCTCGCCTCTTTCCGAATATAGTCAATGAGACGCCGTTTGATGAGCAGTTCAGCAAATGAGAGGAAGGAACCGCCCTTATGCGGCGCATACTTTTCAATCGCTTCATTGAAGGCGATCAGCCCGATGCTCGCCTCATCATCCTCTTCGCGAATGAACCGCTTGCACACGCTCGAGGCCGTTTTGGCGATAAACGGTTTGTATTGCTCGATCAGCTCATTGCGCAACGCTTCATTTCCTCGCTGAATTTCCACAACCGTCCGTTCAAGCGTTCTCTCTCTTCTTTTCAATAATGTCCCAAACACCCTTTTCACCCCGCTTATACAAAGCCGGACTGACGCTCATTCTTTATATTATTCGCACATCGCAACCCAAATATGGCCGTCGCTCAAAAGGGATTTTTTCAAGTTGCGCAAGTGAACATAAGTCCCCAAAAGGGCTCAACGCTGCCTGCGCCAAGCAAACGCCCTCCATCAACAAAAATCATGCATTTCTGTGCTTGACGGTTTCAAAACATCTCACGCTTTCTTCTGTAAGGGAAAATCAGTAAATCAACATTTTTCAGACATGGTGACGCGCGAAAAAGCCTCACTTGTCAAGTACACTTTGTGGAGATGAACCCTTCTAAATGAAAAAAGAGTGAAACGCGGTGTTGCCGAAAAATTTGACATAATGGAAAAAGGGGCTGTTTCCCCATTTGGGTCAGCCCCTTTTTCATTGTTTGGCCGTTCATCCGGCCTTTTCTTCCGTCCGTGCCATTTCATTCAGCTCACTATGCTTGCGGCCGTAGACAAAGTAAATGACCAAACCAATCAGCAGCCACGAGATAAAACCGATCCATGTCGTCATCGGGAGCTGAAGAACTAAGTAGCCGCAGAACAACACGGCCAAAATCGGGATGACCGGAACGAACGGGACGCGGAATGCCCGCTTTAAGTCCGGCTGCGTTTTACGCAGCACCAACACGCCGATCGAGACGGTGATAAAGGCAAAGAGCGTGCCGATGTTCGTCAGTTCCGCCAATTTGTTGAGCGGAATGATGCCGGCGAATACCGCTACAGCCACTCCCGTCAGCCACGTATTGACATACGGCACTTGGCGGGTCGGACTAATGCGCGCAAACACTTTCGGCAACAGGCCGTCGCGGCTGATGGCGTAAAAGAGACGCGTTTGCCCATAAAGCATAACAAGCAATACCGTCGTAATACCTGCGATCGCCCCGAGCGAAATAAAACCGGCGACCCAGTCTTGATGGATATAGTTTAACGCAAACGCCACTGGGTTTTTCACGTTGAGCTGCTCGTACGGAACGATGCCTGTCAATACGAGCGAAACTGCAATATACAACAATGTGCACACAAGCAACGAGACGATAATGCCAATTGGCATATCGCGCTGCGGATTGCGCACTTCTTCCGCCGCCGTCGACACCGCATCAAAGCCGATGTAAGCGAAAAACACCGTCGCCGCGCCGGTCGCTACGCCAGAGAAGCCATACGGCATAAACGGCGTCCAGTTTTCCGGCTTGACGTACCAAACACCGACCGCCAAAAAGAGCAGCACGACCGCCACTTTAATGGCAACGATCACCGCGTTAAAACGCGCCGATTTTTTGGCGCCTAAGTTCAACAAAAACGTAATGAACAGAATAATTAAAATCGCGGGCAAATCGATGAATGTTCCTTTCTCCGGATCATACGCGCTCGTCAATGCTTTCGGGAGTTCGATGCCAAAACCGGCAAGCAACCCTTGGAAATAACCGGACCAACCGACGGCAACCGCCGACGAGGCAACCCCATATTCCAAAATCAAATCCCAGCCTAAAATCCAAGCGAATAATTCACCGAATGTCGCATAGCTATATGTGTATGCGCTCCCTGACACCGGCACCGTCGAGGCGAACTCGGCGTAACAAAGCGCCGCGAACACACACGCCAATCCTGATAAGATGAACGAAAGAACAAGTGCTGGGCCGGCATGTTCCGCCGCCGCCACCCCGGTCAGGACGAAAATGCCTGTCCCGATGATGGCACCGATGCCGAGCATCGTCAAGTCGAATGCACCTAACTCTTTTCGCAGCGAAGCTCCTTTCGCCCCCGACTCCTTAAGCAACGATTGAATCGGTTTTTTACGAAACAAATTCATAGATGTCTCCCCTTGTCGTTTTTTGTAGAAAATTGTTGAATTTTGTTGTCGAATACAGTTGACATTCTACATGATCCTCGTTTTTTTGTAAAGTGCGAAAATAAGAAAAACAGCAAAAAATTTTCTCCGTTTTATGCGGCAAAGCAAAAAATAGTTTTTAAAAATAACAAAAAACATCAATTTACAAATTTTTCAGATAAATATATAATGAATGTGTGACAAATTTGTGTCAGAAAGGGGGAGTCACATCCACCGTTTGCGGCAGAACAGTTCATTGTCCTTTTTGAAAACGCTTTAATACAGACAAGGAGGGATTACAATGGCAGTGAAAAAACAATCAAGGGCCGACCAAGGCGGCATCAACTATGATGCCATCGCTCAATCCGCTTCATTCCGCGGGCTCATTCAGGCGAAGAAGCGCTTCATCATCCCAGCCACCGTCTTTTTCTTCGTCTTTTACTTCGCCCTTCCGGTGTTGACGTCGTATTCGAAAGCGCTCAACGCACTAGCAATCGGACCGGTCAGCTGGGCGTGGCTGTTTGCCTTTGCGCAGTTTATTATGACATGGGCCTTATGCATCCTTTATTCGAAACGCGCAGCACAATTTGATGCCATCGTCGAGCAAGTGAAGCAAGAAGCAGCGGAAGGAGGAAACGCGTAATGCACGGGCTCGCCTTTTTCCTCTTCCTCATCATCGTCGCCTTGACGCTTGTCATTACGTACTACGCCTCGAAACGGACGAAAACGACAAGCGAATTTTACACCGCGGACAGCAGCTTAACCGGCTGGCAAAACGGGCTTGCCATCGCAGGCGATTATATGTCCGCCGCATCCTTCTTAGGAATCGCTGGCATGATCGCGCTGACGGGATTTGACGGCTTCTTTTACAGCATCGGCTTCCTTGTCGCTTATCTTGTCGTCTTGTATATCGTCGCCGAACCGCTTCGCAACCTCGGCAAATACACGATGGCCGATATGATCGCCGCCCGTTTTGACGATAAGAAAGTGCGCGGCGTCGCGGCGTTAAATACGATCGCCATCTCGATTTTCTATATGATCGCCCAGCTTGTCGGCGCCGGCGGCCTCATCAAGCTTCTGTTGGGTCTAGACTACATTTATTCCGTCTTGATCGTCGGCATTTTGATGACGGTGTACGTCGTCTTCGGGGGCATGACAGCAACGAGTTGGGTGCAAATCGTCAAAGCCGTCTTGCTGATGGTCGGTACGTTTATCATTTCCATCATCGTCTTTGCCAAATTCGATTTCAGCATCGCCAAAATGTTCCACGAAATGAAAACAGCGACGCCGCTTGGCGAGGCGTTTTTAAACCCGGGCAACAAGTTTAAGGATCCACTCGATACGATTTCACTCAACTTGGCGCTCGTGTTGGGGACGGCCGGGCTGCCGCACATTTTGATCCGCTTCTTTACGGTCAAAGACGCCCCGACTGCGCGCAAATCGGTCGTGTATGCGACATGGATCATTGGGCTTTTCTACGTCATGACGATCTTTTTAGGCTTTGGCGCCGCCGCGTTTGTCGGCTATGACAAAATCGTCGCCGCCAACCCGGCCGGCAATATGGCCGCCCCGCTGTTGGCGGAAGCGCTTGGCGGAGATTTCTTGTTCGCTTTCGTCTCTGCCGTCGCCTTTGCGACGATTTTGGCCGTTGTCGCCGGACTTGTGTTGTCAGCCGCCTCGGCGTTTGCCCATGACTTTTACAGCCATATTTTGCGGCGCGGCCAGGCGACGGAAAAAGAACAAATGCTCGCCGCCCGCTGGGCATCCGTCGGCGTCTCGGTGTTGTCGATTTTGTTAGCGCTGTTTGCACAAAAAATGAACGTCGCGTTCCTCGTATCGCTCGCATTTGCGGTCGCCGCCAGCGCCAACTTGCCGACGATCGTATTCACCATTTTCTGGCGCCGCTTTAACACGACTGGAGCGATTACGGGGATGCTTGTCGGCCTGATCAGCGCCTTGGTGCTCGTCTTCTTCAGCCCGAACGTCTGGTCGCCGCAGCCGGGCGCCGCCATTTTCGTCGGCGAACCGCTCTTTAAGCTCGCCAACCCGGGCATCATCTCGATTCCGCTCGGCTTTATCGGTGCGATCGTTGGCACGCTCGTCTCGTCGAAAAAATCGGATGAAAAGAAATATACGGAAATTGTCGTCAAAGCAAATACTGGGATAGGACGCGTGTAACACAGCAAAGAAGGGGCTGGCCCAAAACGTGCTTGCGTTTGGGCCAGCCCCAATTAGCATTATAACAGTTTGTATAGGTAATATTCATTTACAAATTCCCCATTCACTCTTAACGATTGAACCCTCTCGCCTTCTAATACGAACCCCATCTTCCTATATAAGTTGAACGCCTTATCGTTCCCTTTCATGACCGTAAGTCCTAATCTCAAAATTCCAACTTCCTTTGCCCACTCAAACGCTTTGTTGAATAGTTTAGTGGCAATGCCCTGTCCTTGATAGTCTTCAAGAACTCCCAAAACAACATTGGCAGAGTGTCGATTTCGTTTTACATCGCCTCCTATGACAGCAAGGAACCCGACAAGCTTGTTTTCCGTTTCAGCAACAAAGATCATTTTATTCGGTTCAAACAACATTCTTTCAATCGATTTACTTTGTTGTTCAACCGTTGTTTGCCGTTCGCCAGGCTCAAATAACATAAAACCAGATTCATCAATTTTTTTGCACAACTCCAAGAAATGTTCCGCATCGCGAACTTCAATCGGTCTGATCATCATTTTTTCTTTCTCCCTTTTATCATCCTTTATGCCGTCGCCGTACGGTGAAACACCTTCGCAAACTGCGTATACCGCTCCACTTGGCGGCGGTCGACGTCATAGCCGATGCCGGGAGCGTCCGGCACGCGGATCAAGCCGCCGTGCACCTCAACTTCCGGCGTGATGATATCCCGCTCCCAATAATGCGACGACGCGGCGGTGTCGCCGGGAAGGGTGAAGTTTTCCAACGTCGTGATCGCGATGTTGTGGGCGCGCCCGACGCCTGCCTCCAGCATCCCCCCGCACCAGACCGGCGCACCGCGCTCAGCGCAAAGATCGTGGATGCGCTTCGCCTCCCAAAGCCCGCCGACGCGCCCGATTTTGATGTTGATGATGCGGCAGCTGCCAAGGTCAAGCGCCTTGCGCGCATCGTCATAGGAACGAATGCTTTCATCAAGGCAAATCGGCGTCTGAAGAAGCGGCTGCAGCAGGGCGTGATCGACAAGATCGTCAGCGGCGAGCGGCTGCTCGATCATCATCAGCCCGAATTCATCGAGCGCTTTCAGCCGATCCGCATCGGCAAGCGTATACGCTGAATTGGCATCGGCCATAAGCGGCACGTCAGGAAACGCGCGCCGCACGTCGCGGATGACATCAACGTCCCATCCCGGCTTGATTTTCACCTTGATCCGCCGGTACCCTTGCGCCACATACCGTTCCATCACCTGAAGCAGATCGGCAACCGTCGGCTGGATGCCGATGCTGACGCCGACTTCAATGTCCTTTTTCGTTCCTCCGAGAGCTTGAGAAAGCGGAACGCCGAGCCGCTTGGCGTACAAATCCCATACCGCCCCCTCAAGCGCCGCTTTCGCCATGTTGTTTTGGCGGATGGCGGCAAAGCGCTTTGACAGCTCCTCCGGGTGGTGAATCGGCTCAGCCAACGCAAGCGGCACAAGGAAATCCTCGAGCATATGCCAGTTCGTTTTCACCGTTTCCTCGCTGTACCACGGGGCGGAAAATGCGACCGATTCACCCCAGCCGGAAACCCCATCGCGATCGACAACTTCCACTAAAATCAACTCTTTCCTTTGAAACGTGCCGAAGCTCGTCGTAAACGGCGCCTTCAACTCCATTTGCAAATGGCGCAATATGACGTACTCGATGTTGATCGTCATTCTTCTTCCCCTTTCTGCTGCCATCGTTCACTCCGCCGCTTCCATATGTAATAAAGCACTCCTTCCTCCAGGCAGCGCCAAGCGCCGGCGGCAATCCATCCTTCCGCAAGCAGCCGCTGAAACAAGGCGCGCGTCGCCAGCCGCCACTCAAGCGCCAGCGCGAAATCCTGCTCTTTCAGCTGCGGAAAGTCAAGCGGGATGGCTGTCAACAGCAACGGCGCCGCTGTTCCATCGATGTCTCTCGGCACCGGCTGCAACAGACCGTCAGCCCTTTGCCCTGCCTCGAGCACCGTCAACCTTCTGGCCTTGAGAAGATCTGCTTCAACCAAATTCCGTTCCCCAGTCACTCGCTCATCAAGCCGCCATTCGACGATGAAGCGGTCAGACGGCAGTTGACCGTTCAACGCGTCATTCATTTCGCCGTAGCAGTTTTCCACATACTCGACGCCAAGGGCCCCAAGCTTCGCCAAGTTCAAATAGCCGTTTCGACTTTGCAGCGGGTCATACGTCCAGCGGATGACTCGGTAGCCGCGCCGCCGCGCTTCTTCCGCCTGCTTCCTTTTCAGACGGTAGCCGATTCCTCGGTCGCGAAAGGAAGCATCAATCCCCATCATATGGGAACAAAGATACACTTCCCCGTTTCGAAACCCAGGGAAGCTATACACAAAGCCGACAAGCTTCCCGTCCACATACGCCCCGATGATAATGCCCCCGTTTTTCGCCGCCGTCAACGTTTGATGGAGCGGAACCGGCGCCGTTTTCCAAATCTCCTCCTCAAGCCTGGCCATCTCTTTCAACTGTTCGATCGTCTCAATGATTTGCAGCGACAGAGGCACGCTCGTTCTCCCCCTGCGGCGCAAACGTCGCAAACGTGTTCATCACAACCCGCGCCAAAATTTCCACGCCGGAAAGCAAATCATCGCGCCGGAACGTCATGTTCGGGTGATGGAGCCCTGGACGCAAGTCGCAGCCCAATCCGAGCATCGTTGTTTTCAGCTCCGGTTTTTGAAAGGAATAAAAATGGAAATCCTCTCCTCCCGACGTCACGACCGGCGGAACGCATTTTTCCGTCCCTAAAGTCGTGATAATCGCCTCCTCCATCAGCCGCACAGCATCTGGATCAGGATGAGCGGCGACGATGCGCGTCCGCTCAATAAGCTCAATATCAGCTCCGTAAATCGCAGCGACCCCGTTGATCACATGGCGCAGCCCTTCAACGAGCCGCTCCATCGCCTCGTTCGTTTGCGCCCGCAAATCAAGGGAGAATTCCGCGTAGTCCGGGATCGTGTTCGCATCTTTTTCACCGGCGTGAAACTTCGTCATTTTGATCGACGCTGGCACTTGTGGGTCGATATGAATTTTGCCGAGCTCTTGCACAATGGCGCTGCCGACTTCAATGACATTGACTCCTAAATGCGGCCGCGCCGCGTGCGCCGCCACACCGCGGATCCGCCCTTCGATGCATTGCGCCGCCCCATGGATGATCGCCGGCGCCGCATATCCGCCTTTCACTTCTTGAATCGGCCGCAGGTGAACGCCGTATAAAAACGACACGCCGTCGACCGCTCCTTTTTCGATCAGCTTTAACGCCCCTGTTCCTTTCTCCTCGGCCGGCTGGAACAAAAACCGGAGCGTCCCCGGCGGCTCATAGCCGATGCGGCGAAGCAGCTTCGCCACCCCGAGCACGATCGTCATGTGGGCATCATGCCCGCACGCATGGTTCGGCTGCCAAACGCCGTTCACTTCTTGCCAAAGCGCATCCATATCGCTGCGCACCCCAACCGTAAACGGCCCGGCGCCGATTTCCGCCACCACACCCGGGCAATCGGCAAACGTCCGCACCCGATATCCTTCGCGCTCCAACTCTCGGCGGAGAAATTCAGTCGTTTGCCACTCTTCCCAGCTGATTTCTGGATGGCGGTGAAGGTGATCGAAAACCTCCCATAGCTCCGCTTTCATCTGCTCGATAATGTCTTTCATTCCGCTCTCCCCCGCTGTTTCAAAATCGATAGAAAAAACATCGTTATATTCATTATAATATTCAGACAAACAAATACAACGATAGGCAAATGATTGGAAAAAACAGACACGTGCCATTACGGGCGGCGCTTTACCAGCTGGTTGACGACCTCAGAAAAAATGAGCCCCATCGCAATCGCCCCAGAAATCATGAACACTTTTGCCGCCAACGGAATCGCTGCATTGTAGTCGTTCATGACGACATGACGCATCGCTTCAAATGCCGTCCCACCTGGAACGAGCGGGAGAATGCCAGGAACAATAAAAATGGTTGCCGGCGCCCGATAGCGCCGAGCAAACGCATTGCTTAAAAAGGCGACGAAAAACGCGGCCATAAACGTCGCAATCACACTGTCTACGCTCGAACGGACGGCAAACGTATAGGCCGCCCATCCGCTCATCCCGACAAATCCGCTATGCGGCAACAGCCGCGGCGGAACATTAAAAATCATGCCAAACAACGTTGACGCCACAAAGCTAAGCAGCAACTGCATAACGATCATGACCTATGCTCCCCATCATCGAATAGATAAAACAAAGGCGATGCCAGTGCCGATCGCAAACGCCGTCAAAAACGCCTCGGCCCCGCGCGACAATCCGGCGATGAGATGGCCGGCCATTAAGTCGCGAACCGCGTTCGTAATGGCCAGCCCCGGCACAAGCGGCAACACCGAGCCGATGATCATGTTCCCGACGTCCCCGCCAAATCCGGCCTGCACCATTAACAATACGAGCCCCCCGGCGACAAAAGAAGCAAAAAATTCCGCGAAAAACCGGATTTTCACAAACCGATGCACCATCTCAAAACACCAAAATGCCACCCCTCCGGAAAAAAGCGATGGGAAAAAGTGAACCATCCCTCCAATCAATGACGCAAAACAAGCACTCGCTAACGCTGCGGCGGCGGTTTGCTGCCAAAGAGGGTAACCCATCGGGGCGCGCCCGATATCCTCGAGCTCCTTTCGCGCCTTTTCAAGCGTCAATTCACCGCGGCTGATGCGCCGGGAAATATCGTTCACGACCGCCACTTTCGCTAAATCAGTCGAACGCTCGGAAATGCGGATCAATCTGGTTGAGTCTGTCCCTTCAATAGAAAAAATAATGGCCGTTGGTGTGACATAACCATGGGAGCGCGGCATGCCAAACGAAGCAGCGATGCGCGTCATTGTATCTTCCACCCGATACGTCTCTCCGCCGCTTTCAAGCATCAATTTTCCCGCCAGTAAGCAAATCTCCATAACCTCATCAATCCGCTCCGTCATCACCGATATACTCCTTTCCACTTGCAAAGACGACAGGCAGCGGGCGTTCCATCCCGCTTTCTTAGCCTCATTAGGCGTTGATAGCAAAAACAAACTCCTACCAAATCGATTGGCAGGAGTCGTGGCTTACGCACCATTTTCAATAAACTTGCCCCCATTATACCAAATAAGTTGTTACTTGCCAAACGGCGAACAGAGCCGCATGGTTTCTTTTTTTGCTAAACTTGCCCTCCAAAGAAGTACACCATTGACAAAGCGAAGCAAAAGCTGAAAGCCAAAATGGAAAAACGGCTGACAAAACAAGCTGAAGTAGAAGAAACAGACAATAAAGTGATACTGCCAACTAGCGAAACGGAAGAGTCGAAAAATGGAGGTGCGCGATCTGCTCCTGAAACGGGTACAGAAAAGCTCGCCACTGCACCAGCATTGTCAGGAAGACGTCACTGAAATGAGCAAACGAACACCAGCACAAATTCATCCCTTACGAAAGCGAGAAAACAAAGTTAAAGCAACGATTGTTTCCCAAGCGCATCGAACACAGCTTTTTATCTATATCTATGTACAGCGCTGCCTCCTTCTCCTCTGTTTTTCTCTCCAATGCTTTAGTTCTCTCATCTACATTCATGCCGGATAATGGGGAGTGTCACGGTTCGAGAGGATCTTCGAGATGCGGACAAACCCCAACATACAGAGAATCGTGATCCCCCAACCAATGACTTCGCGAATCACAATCGCACGGTCAAACGCTTCGACGCCATAACGAACGATCAAATGCGCCTTAATCGCCGCCAGCAGTCCATCGCGTAAGGCAAAGCCAACGGTGATCCATTGAAAAAGCGGGAAAACATCGCGCTCAAAAAATTGCTTTTTCATTACCGAACGCGGCGCTCCCTGCATTTCCACAAAATCAAGCGAAAAATAAAGCATCAACGGGCGCTTGACAACGACAGTCGCTAGAAAAAAGACGGACAGAGCAATTGAGTACCATACGTCGTTCCATAACATCTGCAACGCTGATCCGGCTAATACGTTCAATAGCGTACTAACTGCGAGATTGACAAGCAAAAACGTGCCAAACCATTGTACTCGGCGAATGGACCAAAAACGGTAAACCGTATAAATCGCTCCCGGCACGGTGCAAATCAACATCGCCCCGTACTCCCCGACCGGGCCGCGCAATGCATGCCAGAGAACGATCGGAAACACCACATAGAATACGACATCAAGCATGACCATCCGCTTCTCCATCCCTCGCCCTCCTTACGTCTACTTGCTTCTTTAGTATACGAGTGAATCACTCACCTGGTTTTCACGCCAATGACCCGCAAACGCCCCGGCTCAATCCAAGCAAATACTTCCCCTTCTCCTGCATCCTCGCCATCCGCGTGGATCGGGACAGGAGCGGCAGGGCGAATGTGCACGTTCCGCCCGGCAAACACGGAAACTTCTTTCATTCGCACATGCCCGCCCCAAAATACGGTTAAAAACAGCCCAAGAATTTTCCAACGCTGCATCGGCCCGACGACCGTCACATGAAGCAAGCCGTCATCACCCCGGGCGGACGGGGCGATGCGCATACCTCCGCCGTAGTACGGATGATTGGACACAGTCGCCATCCAAGCTTGCTGAAATGAATAGTTTCGCCCGTCAATGCAAATGTCAAGATCGACGGGTCGATAGCGGAATAGCTCTATCACTAAATAAAGCACGTAAATAAGCGAGCCAAGCCCAAAACGATTGAACCGCCCTTTCCATGCCGAACGGTTGGCCATGCGGGCGATATGGGCGTCAAAACCGCAGCCGACGCTGTTGGCAAACGCGCCGTCGGGCACGGCGCTGCTGGCAAAACGGCCGAGATCGAAAGACAAAACCCTGCCTAGCCGAACGTCACTCAACAGCCGTTGGAGCGCCTGTTTCGATGTTCGGGCAAGCCGGAAGCCGCGGACAAAGTCGTTTCCCGTTCCGGCGGGAATGCAGCCAATCGCAACGTGCGGAAACGAACCCGCTCCGTTCACCACTTCATGCACGGTCCCATCGCCCCCGACCGCCGCAATCACCGTCGGCTCAGCGCTTTCCTCGCCGATTCGTCGGGCGATTTCCTTTCCTTCTCCCTTTCGGCTCGTCCAATATGCCTGATAGGCGATTCCTTCCCGATCGAGCAGCGGCTGCAGCTGCTTCCAAATGGACACGGACCGGCCGTTTTTGGCGGCTGGATTGATCATGAAATAAAGGTTCATCCTCTTCCCCCATTCATAATCCCTTTTCTTACCTATTGGCGGTTTGTTTCATTTTTCCTCTCGGCGAAATAAGAAAAATCCGAACCCGCAAACCGGATTCGGATCAGTCATCATTCCTCACCGATAATTTTCACTTCCAGCTCTAAATCAACTCCGAACTTCTCCTTTACGGTTTTGCGCACCATGTCGATCGTCGCGATGTAATCGGCAGCCGTCGCATTGTTTTTGTTAATGATGAATCCGGCGTGCTTCGTCGACACTTCCGCACCGCCGAATCCTTTTCCCTGAAGGCCGCTGTCTTGGATGAGCTTGCCGGCAAAATAGCCCGGCGGCCGCTTAAACACGCTGCCGACCGACGGATACTCAAGCGGCTGTTTCGATTCGCGTTGAAATGTTAAATCATCCATTTTCGCCTTGATTTGTGCATAGTCGCCCGGCTGCAGGGAAAAGACGACTTCAAGCACAATATCATGCGTCCGGCTGATGATGCTTGTTCGATAACCGAGCTCCAGTTCCTCGTTTGTCAATGTTTTCAACTCGCCGGCGAGCGTCGCCACCTTGACATGGTCAAGCACATCTTTCACTTCCCCGCCGTACGCTCCGGCGTTCATCATAATCGCCCCGCCGACCGACCCCGGAATGCCGCAGGCGAACTCCAACCCGGTGAGATGTTGTTCGAGCGCGAACCGCGACACCGCTTTAATATCCGCCCCGCTTTGGGCGATCACGTTGTTTCCTTCACGCCAAATGCGGTTGAGATGCTTCAGCTGCATGACAATGCCGCGCAGCCCGCCGTCGCGGATGATGACGTTCGAACCGTTGCCGAGAAGGGTAAACGGCAGGCCGTACTCCTCTTTCAGCCGCAACACCTCGATGACTTGCTCGTACGTTTCCGGCCAGACGAGAAAATCAGCCTTGCCGCCGATCCGCACTAATGTATGGTTTTTCATCGGCTCATCGCGCAGGACGTTTCTTTCCCCACAAATCTCTACGAGTCTTTGATAAATATGTTCCGCACGTTTCATCGTTCTGTCTCACCTTCTTCGCTCATTCCATGCCGCTTGGCGGCATTCATTCCACATCGTTTCCATTATCGCCGGAATCGCGCCGCATATCAAGTGGGCAATGTTCCTTATTCTGTTTTATTCCGGACTGGGCCAAAAGGTGACGTCGGATGGAAAAGAACAAAAAACCGGACGGGCAACCGTCCGGAAAATGGATTCCTGTTTCTCGCCAAAATGGCAGAAACAAAGCAGCATATCCTCATTCCCATCCCCTATAATTCTATTTCTTGTCCTACTCCGAGCTCCTTCGCTTTTTGATAGACGCCAATCGCCACAGCCAAATCATAGAAAGCCGCTCCGACCGATTTAAATAAGGTGATTTCCTGATCGTGTTGCCGCCCAGCTTTCTCTCCGGTGACGAGTTCCCCGATTTCGGCATCAATTTGAGAAAAAGACCATCTTCCACTTTCAGCCGCCTGAATGAGTTCTCCTGCCTCATGCCTGACGCCCTCAAGTGTATCGACGACAATGCGGTCCGCTTGGACAATAGTCTCCACATCCAACTCGCGCATATGTGGCAAGTACGAGCCAATGGCGCTAATGTGCATGCCTGGCCGCAACATTTGACTGGAAAACACCGGCTGTTCCGAGCGCGTGCTGCATACCACGATGTCGGCCTGGCGAACGGCTTCGTCCGCCTCATCCACCACATATACCTTCCCTGTCCATTCCCGAACCAGTTGATGCAGTCCCGCCGCCAAGTCTTCTGCTTTTTTCCTCGTTCGGTTGTACAGAAATATACGTTCAATCGCTCTCACTGCCAATATGCCAACCACTTGTTCTTTGGCCATCGCCCCTGTTCCGATCACCGCTAGCCGCGACGCCGCCTGTGTCGCCAAATAATCAGCTGCAATGGCGGATAACGCCCCCGTGCGCAGTCTCGTCAAATACGTGGCATTACAAACCATCCGATGTTCCCCCGTTTTCGCATCCGTAAGCACCATGATCCCCTGGGTGGTCGATCTTCCTGCTGCAGGGTTATGGGGGAAAATGCTGACCACCTTCACCACTGCTGCCCCCTCCTCAGCGGATGGCATATACAAAATCGAAGCATCATGATTCGGAAATGGAAGCACCGTGCGATCAGGGGTGATCACTTTCCCTGCTTGTTTTTGTCGCAACATTTCTTTTACATCGGAAATGGCATCCTTCATCGTATACATGCGTTGAATTTCTTGTTCTGACAAAATAAGCATAATCCCCCTCCTTCAATACGCTGAAAAAACGGAACCGCGTTACGCGATTCCGTCTTGCTCATCAAGTTCTTCATGTTTGCGATCGCGCACAGACCAGACCGCAACTAGGGAAATAAGCGAGACAAGCACAATGTATAAAGCCACCGGCACATAAGAGTTCCTATACGCCGCCAGCAGTGCCGTAGCGATGAGCGGCGCCGTTCCTCCCGCTAGTGCGGCGCCGATTTGATAGCCGAGCGAAATGCCCGTATATCGGACGTTAGATGGAAAAATTTCCGAAAACATCGTCCCAAGCACAGCAGTAATCGGCGCCCAAATGATACCGAGACCAATGACAGTCGCGATAATCAACAAGGCGACTGATTTTTGCTGCAAAAGCCAAAAATACGGGAACGCATAAATGATCATCCCGATCGTTCCTGCTATATAAAGCGGCTTGCGACCGTAACGATCCGACCACTTGCCCATCAACGGAATCAGAATCGTTGTTACGATTGTCGCCACGGTGACCGCATTTAATGCTGCTGTTTTCGAGAAACCTAAGTTCGTTGTCGCATACGACACGATAAACGTCCCGAAAATGTAAAACGGAGCAGTTTCCACGACTTTGCCGCCAATGGCGATCAGTACTTCCTTCCATTGAGTCCGTAGCGTCTCCACAAGCGGTACTTTCGCCACTTGACCAGTTTCTTTTACTTTCTTAAACGAAGGCGTTTCATCAATGCCATGGCGCACCCATAACCCAAAAACGACAAGCAGCGCGCTTAACAGAAAAGGAATGCGCCATCCCCATGACATAAACGTCTCATCCGGCATAAGCGTCATAAGCGACATAACAAACGTCCCGAGAAGCAGTCCGATCGTCACTCCCATTTGTGGAATGCTGCCGAACAGTCCGCGCTTTTCTTTCGGTGCGTATTCCACCGCCAATAGCAGCGCCCCTCCCCATTCACCGCCAAGACCAATCCCTTGAATGAGGCGAAGCAAAATGAGCAGCACCGGCGCCCATATACCGATCGTTTCATACGTCGGCAACAGCCCCATTCCGGCCGTCGCAATCCCCATAAGACTCAAGGTCATCACGAGCGTCTTCTTACGGCCGATTTTGTCACCGATATGGCTGAACACAATGCCGCCTAGCGGACGGATAAAAAAGGAAAGGGCAAATGATGCGTAGGATAAGAGCAAACCGACGGTCGGGTCCTCGCTTGGGAAAAACAGTTGGTTGAATACAAGCGCGGCGACTGTTCCATACAGAAAATAGTCAAACCACTCAATCGAACTGCCAACAAGGCTGGCGACTAAAACCCGCTTGGATACCCCTTTATCCATTGTCTCCCCCCTAGATTGCGATATCTTTCATCACTTTGAATATATCAAAATAACATTTGACAGTAAATACAAAAATATTCGACAAATAAAGATAATGCTCTATCCCTTTTACTTTCGGCACTTCATTCCGCTGTCTCCCCGATATATCGTTCAAAACAAAAATTTTAGGTGAAAACCGAACATTCATCCGCAGCAATGGGCTGTTGCGCATTTGAATTCTGATCTAGCTCAGTTGTCTCCATATTTGAAACGCCATTCCATTAGCTGCTGCACTGATTGCGTCTTTTTCCCATCAACACCAAATCACCCGTCCGCGAGTGATGTCTGCAACGCATCGTCTACGTGCGATATGAATGAGACCAGATATGTTTACAATCCTACTCATATGGAAAAAATGGTAACAACGATTTCATGGGAGGGAGTCCATTGTACGACACATTAGCGGAAGTCAGCGCCATTCTCGGCCGGTCGAAAGAGGCGCTCAGCCAGTTTCAAGCGATTTTAGAGCCGACGATTGAAAAAGCCGCGGACGACCATGAACGGCTGTATTGGCATCATATTTACGAAGAAGAGGAGCACCGATTTGACCGTTTGACCGCCTTGCTTCCAAAGTTGGAGGAGGCATTGGCGGACGAAGCATTCTTATCGCGGGAAAACGGCGACTTTCTGCGCCTGTTGCAAGACATCAGCCTTGAAAAATTCGGCTTGCACAACTTTTTGGAGCATCTCGATTTGTCCCTCTTCCACTATAAAGGAACGGAACATGAACCGGCGATTGCGGCACTGCGCGACATGACCGCTGCGGACTACCAGCGGATGAAAGCCGCCCTTGAAATGCTCAACCGTGCACTGGATGCGCCGGTTTCCCTCGCTGCTTCGGTGCCGACTGACGAAAAAGAGCATCAAAAAGACCATTTGAAACTGGCTCAGTACGCTGTCCCTCCTTCCGACCCGGCGCCTGTCCGCCCATCGATCGGAACGAGACGGCAACTGACAGTCGGCAGCTTAAAACACGGATAAGAAAGGAGAGGAAACATGGATAAAATGAAGCTGTATCCAGAAGCCCCGCTCACAAGCAGCCAATGGGGCGAGCTTGACGAACTGGTCATTGAAACGGCGCGGCGCCAGCTCGTCGGCCGCCGATTTATCGATTTGTACGGTCCGCTCGGCGAAGGTGTCCAGTCGGTCGCCAACGATATTTATATGAACCCGGAACAGGGGGACATGAGCTTCCACGGCAAAGAGCTGAGCCTTTCCGAGCCGGCGCGCCGCGTGCATTTAACGATCCCGCTTTTGTATAAAGACTTTATTTTGTACTGGCGTGACATTGAACAGGCGAAACAGCTCGGCAGCCCGATCGACTTTTCCGCCGCCGCCAACGCCGCCCAGCAGTGCGCGCTGCTCGAGGACGATTTGATTTTCAATGGTTCAACTGAATTTGATGTGCCGGGCATTATGAACGTCAAAGGAAAAATCGCCCACATTCGCAGCGATTGGATGAAATCGGGCAACGCCTTTACTGACGTCGTCGAAGCACGCAACAAGCTGCTTCAGCTCGGCCATACCGGCCCATACGCGCTCGTCTTGTCGCCGGAATTGTATGCGTTGATCCACCGCGTCCATGAAGGAACGCACGTGCTTGAAATTGAGCACATCCGCGAGCTGATGACCGCCGGCATTTACCAAACTCCGGTCATTAAAGGCAAACGCGGCGTCGTCATTGACACCGGCCGGCAAAACATCGACCTCGCTGTCGCGGCCGACATGCAAACTGCGTTTTTAGACACAGAAAATATGAACTACCTATTCCGCGTCTATGAGTCCGTCGTACCGCGCATCAAACGTCCAAGCGCCATCTGCACGCTCGAGGATCCGAACGAGTCAGCATGAGCAGCGCCTGATCCGGAGAAGCGACACGCGGGCTTCCCTTGCCATCAAACAGCAAGAACGGCATATGGCCAGCGATCCGCGCCATGAAAACGAGGCTACAGCAAATTCCCTTTAACGAAGACGCGCCCGGACGATAGGGGAGATCGCCGGGCGGTTTCTTGATTTTCCCATTAAGCGGTGCGGGCCGTTTGTCCTTGAACGTTCGAAACGAGCAGCGACAATTCGGGGCTGAGCGCCTCAACACCGATGTCATCGATAATCATTTTCGCTTCCCGCCAAAAATGAACGGTATAACTGCCTTCATAAATCTCAAAGAGGCGTTTTAAATAGCGCCGCTTGTTGTGGATGGCTTCCCGTTTATAAGCGGCGTTGTTCAGCTCACGAATTTTTTTATGTTCAGGCGCAGAGATGACGCTGATGTCATGAACGTTGACGATGAGCCGTTCCCCTTGTTCGGTCACAAAACCGACCGAATAGTATTGGGCGCCTAGTTGATCGATATGAACGATGCAGACGTTTCGATATTCTTCGCCGGAACGGAGGCGGAGAAGCGCCGCTTCCACCGCGCCGCCGACTTTTCGCTCGTTGGCCAAAATCGCTTTCATATCGCGCAGTCCGTTCATCGGAATGCCCATGGTGTCTCCCCCTTGTCCCTAGCCAAGATGGCGTTTTCGCAATTCCTTTTACTATTATGATACCAATCATTCATTCGGATGTAAATGAGATTCATTTTCAAACTAACCATGTAATTTAAAGGAGATGTGTAAAAAATGGGTAAAACATTCACGGTCGGCTCACTGAAGCCTGCCGTCCGGCCATCGGAGCGCTCCATTTCTGCCGCGCCGCCTAAGCCCGATGGGCCGTCCGCCGTGCGGCCGTCTGTCATTCAAATCGAACAAAAAGGGAAAACGTTCACCGTGCAGCCAGCCCCCGGCGTTTCGCTTCTTGACGCCGCCCTAGGACAAGGTGTTCCGCTCGATCACAAATGCAAAAAAGGAACGTGCGGCCGTTGCATGGTCACTGTTCTGGCTGGCGCCCACCTTCTCGCTCCGAAAACGCGGCGCGAGCGCGAAAAAACGGATCAACCAGCCAAACGGCTTGCCTGCCAAGCACAAATCCAATAAGCCGAGCGCTATTTTAGCACGATCGGCTTATTTTTTCCCATGCAACCGCTCCCACCTACTTTCTCTCATTGCCTGACTCTTTACGCCATGGTATGATGATGAGAAATACAAAAAACGGAGGGGATGCCGATGAGATATGTCACCTTAACCGACGTCTTTGCCCATCCGATTGCGCAAAAATATTTAAAACGATCCGGCCTCGCCCACGCCATCACCGCGGCGTACCATGCCTACCACCTTGCCCTCCGCCACGGAGTGAACGTCGACTTGGCGACGAAAGCGGCACTGCTTCATGATATCGGCCATTACACATGGTACAAAAACGGCCGTTGGGACTACGAACAATACCGGCAAAACGACATCCACGCCATCAAAGGGGCCGAACGCGCCCATAAGCTGCTGATCCGCCTTGGCGAACATCCGCAAAACGCTAAGGAAATTGCCCTGGCGATTTTGCTTCATACCGATTCCTACCTTCCAGAAGGAGAATGGAAACGAACGCCGCTCCAAGCCATCGTCAAATGGGCCGACGAAGCCGACGAGGAGCCCGGCGGCCGCCACCATTATCGAACGATCAGCGACGACTTAGCGTGGAAAAAAATCCGCCAGCTCGACGAACTCGTCAGCCGTCAGCACGGAAAAGAGCGACTCGGGGATATTGTTTGACCGCTTGCCTTGATGTCGCCATTCCCCTTGAACAGACGCGAAACATCGCCACGAACAATGTATGCTCTGAACGGAAACAGCTCACCCTTTCATCAGGTGGGCTGCTCGCGCGCCAGCGACACAGAACGATACACACCATCGAATGCCCTCTTATATCCTCATCGTCCACTCACGCTTTAAGACTGCTTGGCACCATCTGTCCCGCCAAAACGCCCGCCGCCGTTCTTCCCAAAAAAAAACGGCAAGCCTTGGAGCACCGCCGCAACGCACCGTTTTCCTGCACTTACCGCTCTCTTCTCCGTAAATGTTCAATATGACGCCGCACCCGCTCGGTGTAATGCGTGCTTAAAAGAGATGCCCCTTCATCAAGAATAATCGAAGCGTACGATTCGCTTGGCGCGATTTCATCCAACTGTTTCTCGACGACAACGTACGTGAGGGCGGAAACAAGCTGTCCCTTACACTGCACATCGACGTATTCACGACGGTACACGCCGGCTGGGACGCCCTCGCGCCAATCAAGTTCCGTCACATAGCGCGCCGGAATTTTGTACAGCACGCCTTCGACCCGGTCGCCCGGAGAAGGGACGATATCTGCGACCCCTCCTTGCCGACCGCGGGAATACCGGGTGAACGCCAACCGGTGATCGTCAAGCACCGCTCGGCCCATCACCTCAAAATGCGGGACAGTGCAGCGAAAATCGCGTTCGCTCATGCAAGAGCCATAGGCAAAGTACATCACTTCATCTTTGGAATGGAGAAACACCATCCAATCACCTCCAAAAACTTGTTTGGCGTGTTGCTCAAGCCACTCTTTTCGTTCTGATGGGTACACGTACGTGTAACACGTGTACTTCTCGCCATCAGCATCTATGGCGGTCACGGTGATCCGTTCATAATGGTTAGGCTGTCCCGGGCCGTGATACCCTTCAAGCTGGTCAAGTATGGCAAGCGCCGTTTCCGGGTCGCCAAGCTGGTTATAGGCGATGGCGCTTGAACCCAGCTGAGCGAAACGTTGAAAAATCGCTTCCCCCCCCTCTTCAGCCATACCTCGTCATTGTCGTGCTCCTCTTCCACGAGCCACTGATTCAATTGCTCGCGCAGCCGTTCGATTTCCTGTTTTTTCCCCACTTCTCCCGTCCCCTTTCGCATTCAAAAGCAAGTTTTTTCTCATTATACCAAGGTAAGGCGCCCAAGCCTACCGTCCGACAACAAGCCGCAACATCTCTTTTCCTTTTCTCTTCCCCATTGTATAATGCAGCGAGAATCCCTCCGTTAATCATGTTTTCCGGCAAAAACCCGCGTTGGACGATGCCCCAACGCGGGTTTCCTTACAGCTCATCAAACCCATTATCGACTTGTACTTTCGTATACTGGCGTGGTTTTTGCTCGAAGAAGTCTGATTTGCCAAGGTCAACTTCTTCATACGCTTTAATCCAGCGGAGCGGGTTCGTCCGGTAGCCGTCAAACGGGCGGTCAAATCCGAGCTGGTGGGCGCGGACGTTGGCGTAAAACTTAATGTACGCTTCCAAATCAGCCAAGTCGATGCCATCGATGTCATTCCCAATGATTTCCCGAGCCCATTCGATTTCCAGCTCTGCCGCTTTCATAAACGTGTTCCGGACGAAATCGGCAAGCTCCGGCGTCCGATACTCTGGGTATTCGTTCAACACTTCCTTGGAAATTTTTGTAAACAAATCAACATGAATGTGCTCGTCACGGTTGATGTAATTGATCATCGTGCTCGTCGCCACCATTTTTTGCTGGCGCGCAAGGTTGTAGAAGAACGCAAACCCTGAGTAGAAAAACAGTCCTTCTAAAATGACGTCAAAAACGATCGAGCGCAACAAGTTTTCCACATTCGGCTCTTCGGCAAACGCCTTGTAGCCGTTCGTCACAAAATCGTTCCGCTTGCGCAGCGTCGGTTCGTTTCGCCAAAAGTCGAACACTTCATCTTGCTTTGCTTTCGGCACAAGGCTCGAGAGCACGTACGAATAGGAATGGTTGTGAATGACTTCCTGCTGGGCGAGCATGATCATGAGCGCATTGATGCTCGGGTCCGTAATGTAATCAGCGACACGTCCGGCGTAGTCGGTTTGGATGCTGTCAAGCAGCGCCAAGAGTCCAATGATTTTCAAAAACGCATCCTGCTCGCGGTCGGTCAGCTGCGGAAACTGCTTCACATCTTGCGCCATATTGATTTCAAACGGCGTCCAAAAGTTGGCGAGCATTCGCTTATATTTCGCATACGCCCATGGGTAGGCAATATCGTCCCAGTTCAACACATTCGAGCAGCGGCCGTTGATAATGCCCGTCGAACGGTTCGGCGCCTCTGGATCCATAATCGGCCGTTTGACTAAGCTGATTGTCATGATCCATTCCTCCCTTTCAGCTAAGCTTCGGCGTGAATCTTTCCCCGGAATCGGCAACGTCCGGGGGAAGACCGTCAGCTCGCGCAAGAATCGCACTCGTCGATCGTCCCCGATGTCGAACGCACGTAATACGTCGTTTTCAGCCCCGACTTCCACGCCGTCAAATGCAAATCGAGCAGCTCTTTTGCCTTAATCGTGTTCACGACGTAGAAGTTAAAGGAGATGGCTTGGTCGATATGGCGCTGGCGGGCGGCGTTTTGCTTGATGCTCCAGCGCTGGTCGATATGGTACGCCGATTTGTAATACCATGTCGTCTGTTCGTTTAAATCCGGCACCGTAACGGGAATCTTATAATCTTTCTTTTCCTCGGCGTACACTTTTAAGAAAATCGGGTCAATGCTCGCTGTACTGCCGGCGATGATCGACGTCGAGGCGTTCGGCGCCACCGCCATCACATAGCCGTTTCGCATCCCATAGCGGGCCACGTCTTGCTTCAGCCGATCCCAATCCAATTCACCGTGGCTTTCGTAGCCGCGCCGCTCAAAATAAGCGCCTGTCTGCCAATCCGATCCTGGAAACGCCGGGTAGCTCCCTTTCTCTTTGGCGAGCTCCATGCTCGCTTGAATCGCCAAATACGCGATCGTTTCATACAGCTCGTCGGCATAGCGGACCGCTTCGTCCGACTCCCAGCGAATGCCTTTTAACGCCAACAAATGATGCCAGCCAAAGGTTCCAAGCCCGACAGCGCGGTATTTTTCGTTCGTCAGGCCGGCTTGCAGCACAGGGATATTGTTTAAATCAATGACATTATCGAGCATCCGCATTTGAATCGGGATCAGCCGCGCCAAAACGCCGTCGGTCACCGCCCGCGCCAAGTTGATCGACGATAAGTTGCAGACAACAAAATCGCCTGGGATTTTCTCAATGATGATCGTCCCGTCTTTCACATATTGCCGCTTCGTCACTGTCGGGCTTTGGTTTTGCGCGATTTCCGTGCAAAGGTTGCTGCAGTAGATCATCCCGAGATGGCGGTTCGGGTTTTGCCGGTTCACTTCATCGCGGTAAAACATAAACGGCGTCCCCGACTCGAGCTGGCTGCGCATAATGCTTTTCATCACGTCGATCGCCGGCACTTTTTCTTTCGACAGCCTTGGTTCGTTGACGCATTGCCAATATTTCTCGCGGAAACTCCCGCGCCCTTTTTCCTCATCATAAAAATCTTCCAAGCTAAACCCCATCACCTTCCGCACTTCATGCGGATCAAACAAATACCAGTCGCCGCGCTGTTCGACTTGCTCCATGAACAAGTCCGGAATGCACACGCCGGTGAACAAATCATGCGTCCGCAGCCGTTCGTCGCCGTTGTTGAGCCGCGCATCGAGAAACGCAAAAATGTCTTTATGCCATACATCCAAATAGACGGAAATGGCCCCTTTGCGCTGCCCCAGCTGATCGACGCTCACCGCTGTATTGTTCAACTGCTTCATCCACGGGATGACGCCGGAGGAAACCCCTTTAAACCCTTTGATGTCGCTGCCGCGCGAACGGATTTTGCCTAAATAGACGCCGATGCCGCCGCCCGATTTCGACAAATTGGCGATGTCGGTGTTGCTGTCATAAATTCCTTGCAAGCTGTCATCGACCGTATCGACAAAGCAGCTTGAGAGCTGGCCGTACGACTTCCCAGCGTTGGCAAGCGTCGGCGTCGCCACGGTCATGTATAAGTTGCTTAACGCCCAATACGCTTCCTTCACGAGCGCAAGGCGCCGCTTTTGCGGTTCATTCGCCATGAGCGTCATGGCAATGACCAAAAACCGCTCCTGCGGCAATTCATACAACCGCCGCTCATAATCGCGCGCCAAATACCGGTCCGCGAGCGTGCGCAGCCCAATGTACGTAAACAGCTTGTCCTTCTCCGGATCAAGAAACGCACCGATGGCGTCGACTTCTTCTTTCGTATAACGTTCAAGCAAGAACGGACTGTACACCCCTTGTTCCGTCAGCGCAACAAGCAGCGAGTAGAAATCGCCATACCGCTCGCGTTCATCGTACCCGCGCTGCCGCGCCGCTTCACGGTACAATTGCCGCAAATACAGCCGGGCGCACACAAACGTCCAGTCCGGCTCCTCTTCATCAATGTAAGAAAGTCCTTCCAAAATAGCCGTTTGGTGCAGCTGTTCTACCGTGACGGACTCCTTTCGGCTAAGAAGCTGCCAAACACGCTCGACGTATTCATCAAGCGACAGACGGCCGAATCCAGCCGCGGCTTGCCCAATCAGCGACACAAACTCTTCACGTGAAAACGAAACCGACTTCCCTTGATCATCGAGGATGACCGTTTTCGTCAATGTGGTCATTCGTTTCTTCTCTCCTTCCATAAAAAAATCCGCTCGGGCAGGCGAGCGGATGAAACGACAGACGAAAAAAGGCAGACGAACCCCTTGTTCTTTTCCCCTATCGTTTCATCTTCTCACACCCCGAAGAACATGAAACGTTCCAAGCAAGGCAGGTCTCCTGACTCGTGCATCGTCCTACTTTGGGGCCTTCCCAGCGGCGCGCCGAACAGCTCTTGCCGCCAGTGGCCATCCCATTTCGTCCGCACATACAGTTGCGGGGGCAGTTCCGGATTCGCACCGGATTCCCTATTAAGTCCTGATGGACACCGTTGCTTGGCAGAACGATATGTAGTTGTACAATAAGGCTTCAAAACCAATATATAGTAGTTTAGCATCCTGATGGAACAAGCATATACCAAAACCGGGAAAATTGCAAGAGCGGGAGAAAGCAAATTTTCTCTTTCGCTTCGCCAAAGGCAAGGAAACTGTCCGCACCATCGAAAAAGGCGTTCTAGGTGTCGCCCTTAGAACGCCCTGTCGTTTCCCTGCTACGCCTCCAAAACAGACGCTGGCCGCTCCTCGCTTTGTGCGGATGAAGCAAAATCGTACTTCTTTTCCACATACACTTGATGCCAAACCATAAACGCCAACACCGTCCACAGCTTGCGGCTGTGGTCCGCCTTGTGGCGGGCATGTTCATCCAGCAGCCGATGGAGCACATCCTTATGGAACAGATGATCGGTTTCGCTTTCGTGGATGAGCTGTCTCGCCCAGTCATACATTTCGTTTTTCAGCCAGTGGCGAATCGGCACGGGGAACCCTAATTTTTTCCGGTTTAACACATGATCCGGCACGATGCCTTCGGCGGCTTTACGTAAAATATATTTCGTCGTACCGTTGGCTATCTTCATATCAGGGGCGATTTGCCTAGCAACCTCAAATACCTTTTTGTCTAAAAAGGGAACGCGCAGCTCAAGCGAATGGGCCATCGTCATTTTGTCCGCTTTGACTAAAATATCGCCCCTTAGCCATGTATGAAGATCAATATACTGCATCCGGTTGACGGGCGGGTCATGAAGCGTTTCGCGGTAAAACGGAGCCGTCACCGCCGTATATTCGCACCCTCCTCGGTACGTTTTGAGCAGCGCCGCTTTTTCCTTTTCGCTATAGATTTTGGCATTGCCGACATACCGCTCTTCAAGCGGCGTCGTGCCGCGCTCCAAAAAGCTTTTTCCTTTCATCCCGTCCGGAAGCAGCTTCGCGATCATCCGCAACACCGCTTTTACGATGTTTGGCATACGCACAAACAGCCGCAGCGACTCTGGTTCGCGGTAAATGTTGTAACCGCCGAACAGCTCGTCCGCCCCTTCGCCAGAAAGCACAACCGTGACATGCTTTCTCGCCTCACGAGCGACAAAATAAAGCGGCACCGCCGCAGGATCGGCAAGCGGATCGTCCATATGCCACATAATTTTCGGCAGCTCTTCCATATACTCCTGCGGTGAGATGACATAGCTAATGTTGTCTACCCCAAGCTTCTCTGCGGTTTCTTTTGCGACATCGATTTCACTGAACCCTTCCCGCTCAAACCCGACGGAAAATGTCTTCAGGTGCGGATGGAATTGTTTCGCGATGGCGACGATGAACGATGAATCAATGCCTCCCGACAAAAACGCACCGACCGGCACATCGCTGCGCATATGGACGTTGACCGAATCAAACAGCGCATCGCGGATTTGCTTGACAAGCTCCTCTTCCGATTGGCGAATGGGGTCGAAGGATGCCTTCCAATAACGATGAATCGTGAGCGGTTTTCCGACTTGTTTCTTGAGATAATGCCCCGGCTCCAGCTTGTAAATGCCGGCCGACATCGTCAGCGGCTCAGGGACATATTGGAATGTTAAATAATGCTGCAGGGAATCGCCGTTTAGCGACTCCTGTCCCAGAGCGAGCAAGATGCTTTTCTTTTCCGAAGCGAAAAACGTGCGGTCTCCTTGCTCCGCATAAAAAAACGGCTTAATGCCGAACGGATCGCGCGCCGCAAACACCGTTTTCTCTTGCTTGTCCCAAATGACAAACGCAAACATCCCGCGCAGTTTTTCGACCGCTTTTTCTTTTTCGGCGCTGTAAAGGGCGACAATCACCTCAGTATCCGAATGCGTCGCAAACGAATATCCTTTCGCCGCCAGCTCCTCCCGCAATTCAAGATAGTTGTAAATTTCCCCGTTAAAAATGATCCAATATCGATCGTTTTCATAAGACAGCGGCTGATGCCCCGCCTCCAGATCGATGATGCTCAGCCGCCGAAAGCCAAAACTCACGTATTCATCAAAAAAATACCCCTCATCGTCGGGGCCGCGATGGGTAATCAGGCGGTTCATCTCCATCAACGTTGTTTTCCATGTTTGCTCAATCGCTCTCGGGCGATCATGAATACAGCCAATAAAACCGCACATGGCGATGATTGTCCCTCCACTTTGCTAAGAAGAATCCAAAAACTACACGAAAAACCTTTTTGTTTAAAACTAAAATGATGGATACAAAGATACTTTCATTCTATCGTACACAACGTCAAGTTTCAAAAACAATCTGTTTCCATTTTTTCAGGAACACTGCTTGCAAGATTTTCAGTTCCTCATAATATTAACGATAAAGTATGGAGAAAGTGTGAATTTCACCATTTTTGCACATCGATCTGTTACGATAAAAACACACACGTGTTATAAAGGAGTTGAGAATGGCTTGTTAGCGTTTATCCTTTTTTTGACTTTTCTCATTGTTTCCCTTTGTTTTGTTCTCTTGAGAAGCCCTCTGAACGGGAGGATGAATCAACGGTCGCTCGGATTGTATATTTCGTGTTTCTTGCTATTGGCCGCCTCATTATCCTATTATGCAAGCTCGGCCCAGATAGGCGATGCCATCAAAGCCTTCATACAGAACAGAAACAGCAGAGAAACCGACCCGTCCCCGAGCAATCAAGCAAAGGAGGCGAATCGATCAGCTGCCGCTTCAAAGAAACAATCGCTAAAGACATCCGTCCTGATTGACGCCCCCCTTTTGTCTCAGCTTCCGGAACTGCCGAGGGGATGCGAAGTAACCAGCTTGGCCATGCTCTTGAATCATGCGGGCATTCGCGTCGATAAGATGACGTTGGCGAAACAAATCAAGAAAAACCCTACTCCCTATCAAGTGCGGAATGGCCAAGTGTTTTACGGACACCCAAATGAAGGGTTTGTCGGCGATATGTATACGTTATCGAAGCCTGGATACGGCGTGTACCATAAGCCGATCAAGCAGTTGGCTGAGCGGTACTTGCCGAACCAAATCGTCGACTTAACAGGGCAATCGTTTGAGAACATCTATACATACTTGGCCAAAGGCACACCGGTTTGGGTGATCACCAACACCACCTTTCGTCCTCTTCCTCCCTCTGCCTTTCGGGAATGGCAAACCCCGCAAGGCCCGATCAAAATCACGTACCGGGAACACGCGGTGCTCATTACGGGATACGATGAGCAGTACATTTATTTCAATGATCCATTGACCGCTGTCAAAAACCAAAAAGCGCCGAAACAAGACTTTATCGACGCTTGGGTTCAAATGGGACGGCAGGCGATTACCTACCACCGTTAGACATCGGTGAATCCGAATCGCTTGCCTTTTTTTACATTTCAGTTGAACGATTTTCTCCATACATTTTGCACATCTATTTTTTATCATATCATTGCATCTCCCACTACAAGCTTAAGGAGGGAAAACGACATGAAAAAATGGCTGCTTGGCGCCATTTTCGCAGGAGTAGCAGCGATTGGCGCAGCTTGCTCAAATCCATCTTCCATGCAGGGACACGACATGTCCGGCATGAATATGGAAAAAGAAAATACTTCCGCTGAAACGAGCAAGCAGCAATTGCCTTTAGCAACCAATACAGAAGTATTATCCGGGAAAGAAATTCACCTTACTGCGAAGGAAGCGTTATTACCCATTAATGGTCAAATCAAACTCCCGGTATACACGTATAATGGATCCGTGCCTGGTGCACAAATCCGCGTGAAGCAAGGAGACAAAGTAAAAATCGTAGTAAAAAATGAATTGCCGGAACCGACAACGATTCACTGGCACGGCTACCCTGTTCCAAATAACCAAGATGGAGTACCGGGTGTCACGATGGACGCCATTAAACCGGGTGAAACGTTTACGTATGAATTTACAGCAACCGTGCCGGGAACGTATTGGTATCATTCCCATCAAAAAAGCGCCGAGCAAGTGGACAAGGGATTATACGGTACATTAATCGTAGAACCGAAAAATGAAGAAAAAGTCGATCGAGATTACACGCTTGTATTAGATGAATGGATGAGCGACCCGGACGCCGAAAGCCATATGGACATGAATATGAGCGGCATGGATCATAGTAATATGAATAATGGAAATAGCTCTGATAATCAACAAATGGATATGAGCAGCATGGGCCATGATATGAATATGTATGATATTTTCACGATTAACGGGAAAAGCGGTTCCGCTGTCAAACCTTTAAAAGTGAAGAAAGGCGAAAAGGTGCGGCTTCGCCTTGTAAACGCAGGATACATGGCCCACAAACTTCACCTGCATGGTCATGAGTTTAAAATTGTCGCAACTGACGGGCAGCCGTTAAAAGATCCGCAACCAATCAAAGATGAACTTTTAAATATTGCTCCGGGTGAACGTTATGATATTGAATTTATCGCGAATAACCCGGGTGAATGGTTATTAGAATGTCATGGTGATATGGAAGGTACCGATGGCATGAAAGTGAAAATTCAATACGAAGACCAGACAAACAATACGGATAAAGAAAATGCAAAAGAAAACCTCCCTGTTGTGGATATGACAACATACGGAAAATATGAAGTAGGTCAATTTACACTAGACCAAAAATATGATGTAGAGTACACAATGGATTTAGGAACGGCCATGGGCAAAAATGGCATGATTTTCACGATTAATGGGAAAACGTATCCTGACACAGCGCCTATTCATGTGAAGACAGGAGATTTCGTAAAAGTAAAAATCGTGAACAACTCGCCGATGGATGTACATCCGATGCATTTACACGGCCATTTCTTCCAAGTGTTAAGCAAAAACGGCAAGCCGGTCACAGGCTCTCCATTGATAAAGGATTCCTTAAATGTAAACCCTGGTGAAGAATATGTCGTCGCGTTTAAAGCGGATAATCCGGGAAATTGGATGTTCCATTGCCATGACTTGCACCATGCTTCAGCCGGAATGGTCACAGAAGTAAAATATACCGATTACAAATCGGACTATACCCCAGATCCGAATGACACAACGAATAAAGGTGAATAACGATTTATCGTAGTAAGTAAAAGAGGCTGAGTTCAAAAGGTCGATTTAGCAACCTTTTGAGACAGCCTCTTATTTTTTGTCCTTGGTTCGTATTTCCAGTATATTATTTTTTAGTTAGAAAAAAATAAAAATGAATTTAAATCAAAAGGAGCATTCCCGTTAGGAGCTTTTCCGGGGACTTGATCAAAAAAAGCCCTC
>ERZ1673811.8-NODE-8-length-91913-cov-20.800409_pt1 | contig 91913 bp, 92 predicted proteins | sample MGYA00580151_ERZ1673811 | MGnify/ENA primary metagenome ERZ1673811 (study PRJEB41219, sample SAMN04549620) | soil metagenome | isolation source: soil | place: USA: Wyoming, Fireholl Drive Yellowstone National Park | collected 2009-07-28 ...
TCCAAAGAAAGTTGATTGGCTTTTGCTTCGGCCCATGCGGACCTCCGCTTTTCGTCGCGCTTCGTTTCGTTCAGTTTTCAAGGAACGATTTTTGTTTTTGTCGCTCTCTTGAAGCGACTTTTACATGATAGCATTTTTATTATTTACTGTCAACATTTTTTTATTCCTTTTGCACCGCATTTTTTCGTTGCGGCAGCGATTTAAAATATATCATCGTTCCTCATACAAGTCAATAGCTTTTTTCACTGAAGCTCCGAAAGAAGTCTCCTGCTTCAAAACGAAGCGAAAGTGGGAAATGAATTTCGGCGCCATCCAAAACACATGACAAACAAGGATTGTATTCTTCGTGAACGGGACATATGGTTTCATGGAGGAAATCGAATGTCAAAGCCGAACGAAGCCTTCCATGCGTAAAATCCCCAAGAGTCTTCGGATGCCCAGCATTGGGACGAACGAAGCTGCACTCGGGAAGATGGCTGCTTTCGCTGTGAACCTGAGGATCTCCCTGCTTCAAACTGTGCTGAGCGGAGGCAGTTCCCTAGCACTCTCGACCCCCTCTTTCCTCCGCCCTCTTCTGCACTGTTCGCGTTTTGGCAAGGAAACGCCCCTCCCTAGACATCTTTTCACCTTCATGCCTGCCTCAGAGCCCCGGTTTTAACAAGGAATAGGCAGGGAAGTCACTGCACTTTTCCTCCTTGCACGATGTAATAGCGCTCTGTTATCCCGCTTCCTCTTGTCGGTCCTTTTACTGCGGCCAATACTTTTCTTTCGACCAAATACTCAACCATGATTGCGAGATCGACTGAATAAGGGGCAAGTTGTGGATGACAAGCCATTTCAGCGATGCTCCATGCGCCTTCTTTTTCCTTTAGCACTTCACACAGATGGATCGAGCCTGCTACAACGGAAGAATGAATGAGGAATTCGCTCGCCAACAACAGAAGTTCAAGGCGTTTCGGCAACGGCTCCTCGCTGCCGACCAATTCCTCATACAACTTATAAATTTGTCCATTCATCTTCTTCACCTGGCTCCATACCGTCACTTCCGGATAAAGTCCATACTCGATCACCGTCAGCCGTGCTAAATGGTGCAACGCCTGCACCATATGGTTGTACGAGTCAAGCCAATGCCGGGCCATAAACAGCTCCTTGCCATCGATATAACGTCGGATCAGTTTGGCAAACTCAATCCCCATTTTCCGCTGCCGCTCCCGAGGCGGAAATTGCTCAAGGCGCTGGCGGAGCTGCCAAATATAATCGTTGCAGTCAAATATGACTTTTCCATTAAACACCCAGTCGATGGCCTTTCGGGGAGCTCCGAGAACAAGCCATTCATTTAGCTTCTGTTCATTCACCACATAAAGCGCCGCCTTTTCAGCGCCAAACGAATAATGTTTTAGACATACCGGTTCGCTCTGCGAGTCGACAATGACTAGCAGCACGGCATCAAACGTATCAGTCACCGCTGTATGACAAACCGCTTTTTCAATCATTAAAATGCCGTGCGTATCACTTCTGTTTGTCCACTCTTGACATATTGGGCGCAAAAACTGTTCCATAGGCTGTTTCCGTTGCAGCTAGGAAAAATGCGGCGATTCGCCTTTGACCGCCAGGCGGGCAGGGAAGTTCTTTTCCCTTTTTGTTCACGCCGCTTCCTATCCGCAACGGATCCCCCCTTCCCACGTCTTCCAAGGTTCGACCACCTTGTTATGCGAAAATGGAGCATTGCACACGAAAGTCTTTGTTTTGGCGGTCACCGTCCGTTCTCTCCTCTGTGACCGCCCCGCCGCTGCCTTGCCTGATAAAGGCAGGAGCTTGTTGCTGTCGTTCATTATTCGACAAAAAATGAAAAATTCCTTTCTCTTCTCTAAGAAAAAACAAAAGTCTGATTTTGCCCGTTTCTCCTTCCCGATTGGTGCTTGTTTTATGGTATAGTGGTGTATGTAGGAGGGACGACCATGAGCATCAAATATTCGAGCAAAATCAACAAAATTCGTACGTTCGCTTTGAGCTTGATTTTCGTCGGTGTCATTGTCATGTATCTCGGGCTCTTTTTCCGCACGTCCCCGCTTGTCATGACGCTATTTATGGTGTTAGGTCTTCTGTTTCTCGTCGCGAGCGGCATCGTATATTTTTGGATCGGCACCCTGTCTACACGAGCCGTCCAAGTCGTTTGTCCGTCGTGCGGCAAAGTGACGAAAATGCTCGGGCGCGTCGATTTATGCATGTTTTGCCGCGAGCCGCTGACGCTTGACCGCGAACTTGAGGGGAAAGAGTTTGACGAGAAGTACAACAGAAAAAGAAAAAGCTGATAGCTGCTTTTGCACTATCAGCTTTTTTAATGCGCCCGCACGCTGCTTTTTTGACAGTCCGGGCATATCCCATATACTTCCATACGGTGATGGTCCACCTTAAACCCGGTTACGTGGGCGGCGAGCTGCTCCACCTCATCGAGCGCTGGGTAATGGAAGTCAACGATTTTGCCACACTCCTCGCATATAACGTGATAATGGTTGGAAGTGACAAAATCAAACCGGCTTGATGAATCGCCATATGTCAGCTCTTTGACAAGCCCGATTTCTTTGAAGACGCGCAAGTTATTGTAGACGGTCGCTACGCTCATATTCGGAAATTTCCCTTCCAGCGCTTTGTATATTTCATCCGCTGTCGGATGGGACATCGAGGTGATCAAATACTCTAATATCGCATGACGCTGCGGCGTGATGCGTATGCCCGTCTTTTTCAACATGTCAAGCGCTTCCTTCAGCTGCTCGTTGGCAGACACCGTCATGCACCTCACTCTCTGTATAAGATGAAAAAAATTATCATTTTATAATATTTATAATTAGTCTACAAGGAGTATATGCCTTTTGTCAATATAGATACCATTAATATATGGGCTCAGCCATCTTTTTAACAAAAAAAAGGGGGTGGGAATCACTTCCACCCGCCGCATTTCCTTCATTTGAGGAGGTTACTATGCATTGTACGCAAAAACGTTGTGATTGATTGGACACTCACCTAGACGATGCCAATCGGGCGACTTCCGCGAGCGCCTCATCGACGTGCCCCTTCACTTTCACCCCGCGCCATTCTTGAACCAACGTCCCATCGGGGGCGATAATGAACGTGGAGCGTTCGATCCCCATATACTCTTTGCCGAAGTTTTTCTTTTTCTTCCACACTCCGTACATTTCTGCCACTTCATGTCGCTCGTCGGAAAGAAGCAAAAACGGCAGTTTGTACTTTTCGATAAACGTTTCATGCCGTGCAACCGGATCCGGGCTCACCCCTAAAATGACAGCGTTCAGTCCGGCGAATTGCTCGTGACGGTCGCGAAAATCGCACGCTTCTGTCGTGCATCCAGGCGTCATATCCTTTGGATAAAAATAAAGGACGACATACTGGCCGCGGAAGTCTGAGAGCGAAACCATTTTCCCGTTGCTTGCCGGCAAGGTGAAATCTGGAGCTGGCTGGCCAATGGCGATCGTCATAGCGTTCCCTCCGTCTCCTTAATGTCTTCTTTTAGCGTAACGAAGACAGAGGAAAATTGCAACTGTCAACGGCGATCCCAGTCAAATACCGTGCGCGTGACGATGACAGCAGGCATAATGTAGCCAAGCAGCGCCTCGGCGATGGCGATCCACCGCCCGATGCCGACCGGGGTGACGTCTCCGTATCCGACCGACAGGAGGGTCATGCCGCTTAAATATAGACTGTCTTCCAGCATAGACAGGCGGTTTCCTGCTGCACTGCTTGGTGACGGAGTAAATACATGATGGCCGTTGGCTTGCAAAATCATATAAATCATCGCAAACCCTAGCAGCATCGTCACATACCATTGAACGAGCACCCATAAACTGTCAAGGGAGAGGCGGTGCGTTGCTTGTACGCGCGCTGTCCAAAGCGAGGTGATGCTGCCGAGCAGCACGGCGGTCACCACTCCGAGGAATGCGTAATCCATTCGCTTCCCTCCACAAATTGTCCGTAGTTCATATATACACCGTGAAACGGACAATTATGCGGGAATAAGCCGCCTTCCCAATCGGAACAGCGTGTCGCCCCCAGAGCCATACATCCCCCTGTTTGGACGAGAAAGACTGTTGGCACAACTTTTCGTTTGTTGCCTCATCGCGTAAAAAAACGGGCTAGCACGCTTTTTAATGTGGCTGCGCTATGATGGAATCGATTTTTTTCGTCATCATTCAATTCAATTTCGATCACCTCGCGGATGCCATTGCGGTTAATGACAGCCGGCACGCCGATGTAGACGTCGCGCTCCCCATATGGGCCATCGAGGTAGGCCGATACGGTCAAAATAGCGTTTTCGTTATGCAAAATGGCGCGCGTCACGCGGGCAAGCCCCATCGCAATCCCGTAGTACGTCGCTCCTTTTTTCTCAATAATTTGGTAGGCGGCGTCGCGGACATCTGTGAAGATGCGCTCCAACTCTTCCTTCGCTTGTTCTCCTTTCGCTTCAACAAGCTTACGGATCGGCACACCACCGATATCAGCCTGGCTCCAGACCGGGAGTTCAGTGTCGCCGTGTTCCCCAATAATATAGGCATGAACATTTTGCGGAGCGACAGAGAAATACTCGCCCAACAAAAAGCGGAACCGCGCCGTATCTAAAATCGTCCCCGAACCGATCACCCGCTCATGCGGCAGGCCGCTGAATTTCCACGTCGCGTACGTTAAAATGTCGACCGGATTGGTGGCGACGAGAAACAGTCCTTGAAATCCAGATGCCATGACCGACTCAACGATCGAGCGGAAAATGGCAATGTTTTTGTCCACAAGATCAAGCCGCGTCTCGCCCGGTTTTTGGTTGGCGCCGGCGCAAATGACAACCAAATCGGCATCGCGGCAATCATCGTAATCGCCGTGCCAAATGTCAGCCGGCTTCGGCGCAAATACTTTCCCATGGTTGAAGTCCATCGCATCGCCTATGGCCTTGCTTTCATTCGCATCGATGAGCACGATCTCATCGGCGATCCCTTGATTCATTAAGGCAAACGCATAACTGGCGCCGACAAACCCGGTGCCGATGACCACTACTCGGGTTCCACCGTTGTTTTTCATTGCATTCATCCCTCTCAATATAATACGAACACTTTCACAAACTATTCTACGCGAAAGGCGCACCGCGATGCATGCGCGATTGTGGCGATTGTTTGACTATTGTTTGTCCATTTCATGGCAGACGCCGCGGCAAACAATGGGAGCACTCAGCTCCCCGTCCCGCGGTACCTCCTGACCCCGGCGTTCCAGAGCATCACGGCGATGATGAAAAACAACACGCCGACAACCGGGGTCAAAAACGCATAACCATACCATTCCTGCTTATGGAGAAAATACGAAGCTGGATAAACGCCGACAAAGGCAAACGGCAGCACCCACGTTAACATATAGCGGATGACGCGGTGATAAATATCGACCGGATAGCGGCCGTAGCTGCTGATGTTGTACATCATCGGCATGATGGATGTGCGGGCGTCGGCAAAAAAACTGATCGTCGCCAGTGAAATGAAAATGCCGGCGTAAATCAATGCACCGCCAATCACAAGCAAAATAAACACGAAGACATCATACCAATGAAATGAAAGAGACAAGCGGCTGCCGGCATACAGCATAATGATCAGCCCGGGCACAGCGCCAAGCAACGATTCGAGCTCCATCCGCTCCAAAATGATCTGGAACAGGCTGTGAACCGGGCGCGTCAACACGCGATCCATTTCTCCCTGAACAATGTAGCGCTCGTTGAAATCCCATAGATTAAAAAAGGCGCCAAATACGGCGTACGGCACAAGGAAAAAGCCGTAAATAAACAACATCTCATCGCGCGACCAACCGTGAAGCAGCGTCGTATGGCCAAACACGACGAGCAAGAACACCAAGTTGACCGCCTGCGCCATGAAGTCGGACAACCATTCAATCAGCAAATCCGCGCGGTATTGCCATTTTGTCTTCATGTACTGGGCCATATATTGAAAAAAAACCGATACGTAAAACAAAGTCTACCCCCCTTGCACAACGAGCCGTTTTTTCGCCACCCACCATAACAGCACAATCGGAAACCATAACAGCACGCACCATGCCGCCTGCAGAAGCAGGCCATCACGGACAGCAGCTCCTTGAAAACTTTCTGTGATGATCATGCTTGGAATGTAGCTGATGGCTTGAAACGGCATATACGCCATGAGCTGTTGCGCCCAATCCGGGTAAAACGACAACGGCAAAATCAGACCGGAAAATAGATCAATAATAAACCGTTTCGCCCTCAGCAGCCCTTCATTTCGGAACGTAAAAAATGTCACGACTCCCGCAAGCAAGTTCAGCTCCGAAAAGATGATAAAGCTGAATAGAAGCGACAAGCCAAAAGACAGCCATGTTTTGGCGTGTTCCGGAAACTCGAGCGGCAAAAAGAGCGAGACAACCAGCAACCCCGGCAACGATAGGAAGAACAAGCGGAACAGCCCTTCGCCAAGCCCTTGCACCGCTTTCATCCCTAAATAGCTGTACGGACGGATGAGTTCCGTCGCTATTTTTCCATCGCGGATTTCCATCGCGATTTCGCGGTCAAGGTTGTTAAAATAAAACGCCCGCGCCAGCCAGGAAATGGCGACATACGTCGTCATTTGCCCAAGCGACATCCCTTGCATCGATGATTTGCCGCCATAAATAGCCGACCAAAGGAAGTAATACGCTGAGATGTTAATGGCGTAAATCAAAATGCCAGTATAATAGTTTGTCCGGTAGGCAAGCATCATTAAAAAGCGGATGCGGATCATTTCGACATACTTACCCATTAGCCGCACCTTCTTGATAAATATTGCGGATGATCTCCTCCGTCGGCACTTCATGAATGTGGATGTCTTGCAGTGGATAGCGGGCGGCGACGCGGCTGACGACTTCCGGCACGCCTCCTGATGGAACGTGCGCCACCCAAACGTTCGGCTGTTCACCTTGTTTCCAATTAACATCCAATCCAGTTGTCAGCTCCTGCAAGGCAACGAGGGTGGCTTCTTCAACAAATGTAAACGAAATCCGTTTTCCTTGGCCCCATTTTTCTTTCAACTGCCCGAGCGAACCGTCATAAATGATTTTCCCTTCATCAAGCATAATCACCCGCTCGCAAAGCGCTTCAATGTCTGACATATCGTGCGTCGTCAGCAGGATCGTCGTGCCATACCGTTCATTCAATTGCTTTAAAAACTGGCGGATGTTCAGTTTCACCAGCACATCCAAACCGATGGTCGGCTCGTCCAAAAACAACAGCGGCGGGTTGTGAATGAGGGCGGCGGCGAGCTCGCAGCGCATCCGCTGGCCAAGCGACAGCTTGCGCACCGGCTTGTCAAGGAGCGGACCGATGTCTAGCATCTCGATGACTTCGCCCATATGACGGCGATATTGCTCATCGGGGACACGGTATACTTTTTTTAACAGACGAAACGATTCTTGCACGGCGATGTCCCACCATAATTGCGAGCGCTGGCCGAAGACGACGCCGATCGTCCGCACAAATTTCTCCCGCTCTTTATGCGGATTCATCCCGTTGACGACAATGCGCCCGGATGTCGGCGTTAAAATGCCGGTCAACATTTTGATCGTCGTTGACTTGCCGGCGCCGTTTTCGCCAATATAGCCGACGATCTCTCCTTGCCTGACCGCAAACGAAATGCCGTCCACCGCCCGGATGGTCGCATAACGGCGCGTCCATAAATCGCGAAACGCTCCGACGAGGCCAGAGCGGCTTTTGTGCACTTTAAATTCTTTGCGCAATTGTTCTACTTCGATGGCGTTCATCGTTCTCCTCCTGCCTCTTCATCACATCAACATCAAAAAGGACGTCATCCGCCCTTCTCCTATGTTGCAATTATACATAAATCGTTGCTATTTTCACCTTTTTTGTTTTTCCAGACAAGTGTGCGCGCTATGGTAAAATAAAGAGGCAGTCATCGGGAACAGGAGGATGAAGCGATGCAATGGACAAAATCGGAGCAATTGTATGAAGAAGCGCTCCAGCACATCGTTGGCGGGGTGAACAGCCCGTCCCGCTCATACAAAGCGGTCGGCGGCGGTGCCCCAGTCGTGATGGAGCGGGCGCAAGGGGCGTATTTTTGGGATGTGGATGGAAACAAGTACATCGACTACTTGGCCGCCTACGGACCGATCATCGCCGGGCACGCCCATCCGCACATCGCGGAAGCCATCCGCCGCGCCGCCGAGACCGGTGTGTTGTACGGCACGCCGACGCCGCATGAGATTACATTTGCGAAGATGTTGAAAGAGGCGATTCCGTCGCTTGAGAAAGTCCGCTTTGTCAACTCGGGGACGGAAGCGGTGATGACGACAATCCGCGTCGCCCGCGCCTACACCGGACGAAGCAAAATCGTCAAATTCGAAGGCTGCTACCATGGCCATTCGGACCTTGTGCTCGTCGCCGCCGGCTCGGGGCCATCGACGTTGGGGACGCCGGACTCAGCCGGCGTGCCGCAAAGCATCGCCCAAGAAGTCATTACCGTGCCATACAACGATGTCGAATCGTTCCGTGAAGCGATGAATGTTTGGGGCGAGCAAGTCGCAGCGGTCCTCGTCGAGCCGATCGTCGGCAACTTCGGCATCGTCCTACCAAAACCGGGCTTTTTAGAAGCGATCAATGAGATTGCTCACAAGGAAGGGGCGCTCGTCATTTACGACGAAGTGATCACCGCCTTCCGCTTTATGTACGGCGGAGCGCAAAACTTGCTTGGTGTGGAGCCCGACTTGACGGCGATGGGGAAAATTATTGGCGGCGGTCTGCCGATTGGGGCGTACGGCGGACGCCAGAACATTATGGAACAAGTCGCTCCGCTCGGACCGGCGTACCAGGCCGGGACGATGGCCGGCAACCCGGCATCGATGCTTGCGGGCATCGCCTGCCTTGAGGTGTTGAAACAAGAGGGCGTCTATGAGCATCTCGACCGATTGGGAGCCATGCTGGAAGAGGGCATCCTCGCCCATGCTCGCCAATGCGGCCTGCCGGTGACCGTCAACCGCTTAAAAGGCGCGCTCACCGTCTTCTTCACGGACGAAAAGGTGGAAAACTACAAGCAAGCCCAGCAAAGCGACGGCGAGTTGTTTGCGAAATTTTTCAAGCTCATGCTCAAACAAGGGGTCAATCTCGCGCCATCGAAATATGAAGCATGGTTTATCACCCTCGCCCATACAGAAGACGACATCGCCTATACGATCGAGGCGGTCGGCAAGGCGTTTCGGCAGCTATAAGCGCTTGCGCCTCTATCACCCTCGTCAAACAGCGCCCGCGTCAGGCAGGCGCTGTTTTGTTTTCACTGCATTTGTTGACAATTTTGTGAACAAAGCAAGAGAACGAGAAATGGTCATTGATTTCCACCTGCCTGCATGGTATGATAAACACCAAATTCTGAAAATTAAGACTCGCATTTTTCATCCAGCAAGCAGTGGAGGAGGTGACCGGCGCCGAGGGGAGAACGCCCTCCCGACTGCGCCTAAGTATACATGGAGCAACGTACATATCGTTTGGCAAACGAAGCGAACCAGCGCGGCGCCCTGTTGTTGGCGGCAGTGGAAAAGCGGAACATCCCGACCAACGAACATGTCCAAGCTGTCCTTCAGGCGCTTGCCCAATGGGGCGCAAAAGGAAACGCTGCGATTCAGCTGGACATCCCGCGCAAACTATGGATGGAAAAACTCGCGAATGCTGGGCAAAATCCAGAAATTGCAACAAACAGCTATTTCACCGTCGGTCATATACACGTTGCGCCTTCCGCTGACGCTGAGCGGGTTCGGGCGCACCTTCGTCAATTGTGCAAACAGTTTGGCTTCATTCTTCTGTTCGAAACCATCCGGCCATCCGCAGATGAAAGCGCCTTGTTTTGGCAAATCGCCATGCTGCCAGGCGATGTATTTTCGTTATCAGACCGCTTGTTTCGACTGACGGCCGCTATGGAACGCGAGCCGCACGTCCGCGTTGCTTCGCTCGGCCACACTCATGTGATCTATCAAGCATATACACTGGCTGATTTGTTGCGCGAACCGGATGTATCCCATCCGTTTTTCGCCTCAGCCGCTTCGTTCGCCTATGCCAATGGGGCGGAGTCTTTCTTTTGCCATCAGCGGCTCGGTTCAGCCGGCATGCTTATCCATTGCGGGGAAATGTCTGTTGGCGCTGTGGAAACGCTCATTTACGACCACGGTTACAGCCTGCTCGAGGCAGCCGGAGCTGCCTTTTGGCCCGACGCGGCCAAACGACACAGCTTGCCGTCTATCGGACAGCTGCCGGCATGTTTGGCCGCCAGCTTCGAACAAGAAGCCGTATGGGTCGCCGGAACAGCCGGAGCGCTTTGGAAAACGGATGATTCCTCCCGTGTATTCATCGCCTCTCGTCCGCAGGGCGGCCATGCTGAACCGCTCGCTCCCGGCCAGCCGCTGGCGCTCATCCGTTCCACAACGGGGCGAACCCAATGGCTGAATGGCGACCATTTCCTCCAAGAGATGGCAATCCGCCTCTCCAATCGGCGCGATGCACATGCTCCGATCGCCTTTTGATCCTTCACGCCCTGCTGATTTCGGCAGGGCGTTATATTTTTTTCCTTGCACTCATATCTAAAAGTGTGTATAGTACTGAATGGTCTACGAAAATGGAAAAGGAGAGGTTTCCATAGATGAAACTCGGTGCCCGCATTTTCAAAACGGGGATCGCGGTGGCGCTCGCCTTGTTTTTGGCGGCGCTCTTTCACTTTCCGTCACCGGTGTTCGCCGGCATTTCCGCTGTATTTGCCATGCAGCCAACCATTTATCGCTCATATTTGTCACTCATCGAACAAGTGCAGGCGAACGTGATCGGCGCCTTGTTCGCGATCGCGGCGGTTTTCATTCTTGGGCGCGATCCGTTGGTCGTCGGTTTGACGCTGATGATCGTCATCGCCCTTTGCCTGAAAATGCGCCTTGAATCGTCGACAATTTCCGTGGCGCTTGTCACCGTCATTGCCATTATGGAATACACGGACCGCCAATTTATCGAATTTGCGGCCATCCGCTTTTTAACGATTATGTTCGGCATTTTCGCCGCCTTTCTTGTCAACTTGATTTTCTTGCCGCCAAAGTATGAAAAGAAATTGTACGAAAAAATTCGCGATGAGACGGAAGCGATTTTGAAATGGATTCGCCTTTGTCAACAGCAGGCGGCCGATCATCATCACTTAAAGGACGAGATCGAAACGTTGCACGAGGAAATGACGAAACTGGAGCACTTGTATTTAATGTATAAAGAAGAACGCACCTATTTTCGACGCCAACGCTTCCAAAAGTCGCGCAAGCTTGTGCTGTACCGGCAAATGATCGCCTCAGCCGACCGGGCGCTGTCCGTATTAAAATGGCTCCACCGCCTTGAGAATGAGTTGGGCCGCCTGTCTGACCCGTTTCGCCATGCCATCTGCCTGCACCTTGGCAGCCTGGTTGGGTATCACGAGCAAATGTTGCTGAAGTTTGTCCATCAAGCAAAGCCGCTTCCCCATCACATGTGGGCAGAAGGCATCGATCGCGAACGGGGACGGCTCGCTTCCATGATTTACGCCGACGGGCAGCCGCCTTCCGATTACCGCCTATTTTCGTTACTCGGCGCCATCATTGATTATGGAGACCGGCTTGAGCATTTAGACAAGTTAATTGATAGTTTTCACCATTACCATTACGATGACGAATTGGCCAAACAGCTCGAAAAGTCGGCAGGCGGCCGCTCCTAGCAGGCCGCCTCTCTCAATTTTTCATCCGCGGGTCAAGCGCGTCGCGCAGCCCGTCGCCCATTAAGTTAAAGCCAAGCACCGTCAGCATGATCGCCAATCCAGGGAAAATCATCGTCCACGGTACTTGGGTCAAGAAGTCTTTGGCATCAGACAACATTTTCTTAATATTTTTGCTTACTACTGCAACTGCTGGATCGTCAACAAATGATAATAGCTTCCTCCCTTTTCCATCAGTTCCTCATGCGCGCCTCTTTCGACAAAAAAGCAGAAAAAACCTGCCAGCGGTGCCGAACAGGCTTTTTTCACGCCGCTATTTATTTTTGGTAAGCTTGAAACATCGCGTACCATTTGTCGATAAACTCGGGCGCAAACGGCCCTTTTCGCTCTTGAATCCAGCCGACAAGCTTATGGACGTTGTTTTTTAAAATGCGGTCAATCACATCCGGATAGTGCATCTCGCGGCGGTGCCGTTCGTACTCATCCTCATCGAGCAGCATATACGTCATGTCCGGAAACACTTTAATGTCTAAATCGTAATCGATGTATTTGAGCGCTTCCTCATCCCAAACAAACGGTGAACTTAAATTGCAGTAATAATACACCCCGTCCTCGCGGATCATGGCGATAATGTTAAACCAGTGCTTAGCATGAAAAAAACAAATCGCCGGCTCGCGCGTCACCCACGTCCGGCCGTCTGCTTCCATGACGAGCGTCTTGTCGTTGCCGCCGATCACATAGGATGGCGTTCCTTTTAACACGATCGTTTCGTTCCAAATGCGGTGAATCATCCCATTATGTTTGTAGCTATGGATTTGAATGATTTTCCCTTCCCGAGGATATGCTGGCATCATTCTTCCCCACTTTCCGACGGGAGCTTTTCTTCTGTATTATACCGTGTTCTTTTGGCAATGAAAAGAAAAGCGGGCCGCTTTGCCCAGGCCGGAACGGCCAAGCGGCGCGCTCCGTCTAGGCTCTGGACGCCATCTGTCCGAGAAATGCGCGGCGGATGTCTTCGACTTGCTGCTTCATTCGCCGCACTTCCTCGCGAAGCGCGGAGGTCGGCGCTTCGCGTTCGAGCTCGTCCAACTCGCGAGCAAGCTGGTCGCAACGCTCCATCTCATGCCGCAAAAACAGCGCTTCGTCCCCGGCATTCATCCACCCATGCCCCATCATTCTTCCTCCATTCTCCCTTCCCCTTTTGCCTCCTGGCTTTAACAAAACAGTTCGCTCCTTAAGCCGTTAATCCCTTTCGCTAATCTTGCAAAAGAGTGGCGGTTTTTGTCGCAAAAAAAAGCAGGGGCGCGCTGCCCCTGCTTTTTCTTTTCTGAATTTGACCAGTCGCCTGCGCCCTCCCAACAGTCAGCGTGTTGTCATCGAATCGCAGGCGTGCGATCACCGCATTATCGGTTAACGTTTTGCGCTTTGCGAGCTTCCGCTTGCGCATTTTGTTGTTTTACATGTTGCACATTCGTCTCAGCCGCAAATTCCGTTGCGAATTGGCCTGCTTGAGCAGCTTGAGCCGATTGAGCATTTTGTTGTCTTACTTCTTGAATGTTCGTGCCAGCTGCTGTTTTGTTCGGTTGTTTGGCCATTGTTCTCACCTCCACATGCCTTACTATGCCTCGGAGGTGACGGACTTATCCGTGGACACTACAAAAGCAAAGATCTTCCACCATCAACAATAATCGTCTGCCCGCGAATCATCTCGGCGGCATCGGATAATAAAAACAAAACGGCGTTGACGAGATCGTCCGGTTTGACTGGGCGCCCAGCTGGCGTGTTGGCCGCCGCATCGGCGAGCAGCTCGTCGCGGTTCGGAAAATGCTTCAACGCCTCCGTATCAACTGCTCCGCCGGAAACGGCGTTGACGGCGATGTTTTTCGGCGCCAGCTCGACAGCTAAGTAGCGGGTCAGCGCTTCCAGAGCGGCTTTCGAGACGCCGACCGCCGTATAGTTTTCCAAATAGCGGATCGACCCAAGCGAGCTGATGCTCACAATTTTCCCGCCGCCAACCCGCTCCATCCGTTTCGCCGCTTCTTGGGCGCAAAAGAGAAGCGCTTTGCTGTTGATGTTCATCGTCCAGTTCCAATGCGTTTCCTCAAGTTCCAGCGCCGGGCGCAGCACGCCGGAGGCAGCGTTGTTCACGAGCACGTCGACCCGTCCGAACGTTTCATCAATTTTGGCAAACATCGCCCGGATTTTCTCGACATCGCCGACGTTCGCTTTGACGACGAGCGCTTTTCTCCCGAGCGCTTCAATTTCACGAGCCGTTTCTTCAGCAGCGGTTTTGCTGCGGGCATAATTGACCACGATATCATATCCTTCTTGCGCCAGCCGCAGCGCAATGGCTTTGCCGATGCCGCGGCTGCTTCCTGTCACGACCGCTACTTTTCCACTCATGTTTTTCCGCCCCTTTACGTATAATATAGCCGAATTCCACCGCGAAGGAGGCGCAGCCTATGTACGTTGGCCGCGATATGACAGAATTGTCCATGATCCCGAAAACAGAATGGACAGACGACGAACTCGCTCATTTTCACCATTCATTCCAGCAAATCGCTCCGTATTTAAACGCCGAAGGGCAAACGATCTACCGCGAAATTATCGAAGAAATCGAAGCGCGCGGCGGCCTTGGGCGCCGTGAAGCGACGTATACAAACGGCACGATGGCAGTGCCTGACTAATGCAGGCGGCGCGCTTCGCCTGCCTGTTCTTTGTACTCACGCCAAATACGCTGGTGTGACACCGGAAACACATAAGACTCAAGCTCGTCGCCTGGCACGAGCCGGAGCGGCTCTTCCACCGGTCCGCCGTCAACTAGACGCCCGCGATACACCGTCAGCCGCCAAACTAGATGGGAAAACGCGTGATCAAACGAGGCAAACGGCTCGGCCAGCTCGATTTGCAAACCGTACCGCTCATGCAACATTTGTCCGAGCTTCTCTTTCCCTTCTTCCCCGCCTGTTTCACAGCCCGGGAATTCCCATAAATTCGCCAACAAGCCGGTGTTGCTGCGCTTGCGGATGAGAATGCGTCCTTCATCATCGGCCAGCACCGCTACTGCGAGCGCCACTTGTTTGACCGCTGTTTTTTTCGTTTTCACCGGCAGCTCTTCCGGCACCCCTTCGGCGAACGCTTGACAGTAGGCTTGCACGGGACAAAGAAGGCATGATGGGCGGCGCGGCGTGCAAACAAGAGCGCCAAGCTCAATCAGCGCCTCGTTAAACGCTCCCGGGTTTTCGTACGCCATAATCTCGCGGACGATTTGTTCAAACCGTTTTCGCGTCGATGGTTTCGCAATATCATCCGTCACGAAAAACAAGCGCGACAACACACGCATTACGTTGCCATCAACTGCCGGCTCCGGGACCCCATAAGCGAGGCTCAACACCGCCCCGACTGTGTACGGACCGACTCCTTTTAGCTTCGAAAACTGCTCCGGATCGTCCGGCACCTGCCCGCCGTACCGTTCCTTTACTTCCTTGACCGCCGCGTGCAAATGGCGGACGCGCGAGTAGTAGCCAAGCCCTTCCCACGCCTTCAGCACCTCGTCTTCTTCAGCCTCGGCGAGCGCCTCCAGCGTCGGAAACTGTTCCATAAACTTTTCAAAATACGGGATCACCGTCTCGACGCGCGTCTGCTGCAGCATCACTTCCGACACCCATACTTTGTATGGGTCTCGGTCTTTTCGCCACGGCAAGTCGCGGCGCTCCCGGGCGAACCAGTCAAGCAAATCGCGCTGAAACTCGCGCGCCGGAAACCGCTTAGTCCACGTTGTGATTTTCACTATTCTTCCCCCATGATGCCTATTGTCCATCCCATTATATCAAAAAGCCCTCGGCGTGGCTTGCCGCACGCCGAGGGAAAAAGATGGAATCGGCTTTACCTTTCCTTAGCCGCAGAAACATAGGCGATCGATTCATGTCGAGCACGCAATCGGCGAATATCCACGCGCACGAGCAACGAGATGATGAAAGCGATGACAAACAATCCGCCAAAAAAGGCCAGGCTCCCTTCATAAGAACCGGTCGTGTCTTTAATATACGCAGCAAACATCGGTCCGACAAGGCCCGCTGCAGCCCAAGCGGTCAAAATATAACCATGGATGGCGCCGAGCTGCTTTGTGCCGAACAAATCGCCGATATACGCCGGGATGCAGGCGAATCCGCCGCCGTAGCACGTATACACAATCGTCAGCATCACCACAAACAGCCATTTGATGGACACGTTCGGCAACAGGAAGAAAATCACAATTTGCAAAACGAAAAACGCCGTATACGTATTCGGCCGTCCAATATAATCAGAAGCCGATGCCCAACCGATGCGCCCTAACCCGTTAAACACCCCAATGGCGCCAACTAATGCCGCCGCGGCCGTTTGGCTGATGCCGATGCTTTCCACCGCCAGCGGTTTCGCCACCGCTAAAACGGCGATCCCGCACGTTACATTGATAAAGAGCATCAACCATAAATACTAAAACCGTCTTGTTTTGACCGCCTCGTTGGCCGTCAATTGCGCCAAATCAAGCGAAGGTTTGGCTTTTCCAGCCTTCACTTTCTCCTGAAATCCTTCCGGCAGCCATCCTTCCGGCGGTTTTTCTAAATAAAGAGAAGATAATGTCATAATGACAAAATACGTAATGCCTAAAATGAAAAACGTATTTTGGACGCCGACGGAGGCAATCAAACTGTTCATCACCGGACTCGCGATCGCTGCGGCAAAACCGAATCCCATAATCGCCAGCCCTGTAGCCAACCCGCGCCGGTCCGGGAACCATTTCACAAGCGTCGACACCGGCGCAATGTATCCGACGCCAAGCCCAATTCCTCCCAACACCCCGTAAAACAAATACAGCAAGTATTTCGAACCAAGCGCCACGGCCAAACCAGACCCCGTCACCCCGAGGCCAAAGAAGACGGCCGCCAATAGCCCGGATTTCCGCGGCCCGTGCTTTTCCACAAAATGGCCAAGGAACGCAGCCGACAAACCTAAAAATAAGATGGCAATGCTGAACGTGAGCGCCACTTCCTGGTCCGACCATCCAAACAATTGTTTTAACGGATTGGTGAAATTGCTCCACGCATAAACAGACCCAATCGAAATATGAATGCCGACAGCCGATAACGCAATGAGCCAACGGTTTTTCACAGCCTCTCCTCCCCTTTTACCCGATGATGATCCGACTCTCATGCGTATACACGTTAAACGCCTGCCCGCGCAAAAAGCCAACGACGGTTATGCCGAGTTCATCCGCCAAATCCAAGGCCAGCGTCGTCGGCGCCGATTTTGAGAGCAGGACGCTCACTCCCATTTTCGCCGCCTTTAACAGCACTTCCGATGAAACGCGGCCGCTGAATACAATGAGCTTGTCTTTCATCGCAACTTGATGACGCAGGCAATAGCCATACAGCTTATCGAGCGCGTTGTGACGCCCGATGTCAGAGCGAATCACGACCATCTCATCCGGTGTGGCGAGCGCGGCGTTGTGAAGACCGCCCGTCGCCGCAAAGTCCGTCGACCGCTCGTGCAGCGCTTTCATGAGGCGAATGCAGTCATCCGCCTTCACCGTGATGCCGCCGACGATCGTTTTCGCCGTTTTCGCATCGTTGTAAAAATAAAACTGCCGACTTTTTCCGCAACAAGAGCCGATGAACCGCTTGGCATAAAACTGTTTGGCCGGCAGTCCGCCCGCGGCGAGTTCGACATAAGCAAAGCCCCGCTCCCCATCAATGGTCATCCCTTTGATGTCACTGCACGTCCGAATGACTCCTTCCGAGGCTAAAAATCCGATTACCAATTCATCTAGATGCGCCGGCGTGCAAACGATGGTGGCGAACTCCTCGCCATTGACCATGACCGTCAACGGAAACTCAAGCGCAATCTCATCTTCCTCCTCAGCCAACTGGCCGCCATCATATCGAACGATCAGCCGCCGTTTCGACGCAAACCCGCTCACCTTGCCATTCCCCCTTTCCATGCAAAATAAAACCGCCGCCTTCCGGACAAGAGGACACACTCGCCCCCTGTCAGCGAAAAGCAGCGGTAGTTTGCGCCCAGCACTTCTGCAGCGAAACCAACGCACATCCGTTTCCAAAACCTGCCTGCCAAGCGGCAAAACCGTTTAGCCGGCGAGGCTTCCACTATTTTCATCGTGCTAACTATTCATAAGCATATCACGAACAGCAACGAAAAACAATTGTTTTTGTTCACAAAATCGTCACAATTCAATCGGCTTCTCAAAAACGAAAACGGACACCGCCATATCTTCTTCCACTTTAATATCGCTGAACAAATAGAGCAGCTTCGAACCGACAAGCTCTTCCATGCCGTCCGGCACGTGCTGGGCGTACACATCTTGGATCATTTTCGTTCTCGCCGCATGCACCATCTCCCGTCCCTCCGGCGTGCGGGCGATAAATTTCTCCGTCGGCGTCAAATTGCCGTGCAAAATCGTAATCGCCAAATTGTCGACAAAATACGTTTTGATCCGCTCGGGCCCTTTGCCAAACAGCTGTTTGCGCACTTTACGGACAATATCATTAAACGCGGCTTCCTTTTTTGACATCTGCCTCCCTCCTTTCACCAGCGCCTGAAAAACTTCTTGCGAATCCATTGTGTTCTCCATCCGGCCATACTATAATAAATCATAGCAAACGTATACACAGTGGAAAAATAATAAGGCCGAACGCCGCCTTGTTATTTTTCTACGATTCTAGCAGACGCTGGATTGGTTGTTTAGTACCGCCATGCTAAAGAACTACTCCACCACGATGAAGCACGATTCTCATCGCTGGTGGGGTTTTTATTTTGCGAAGGAGGAGCGATCGATGGAAGCGCAACTCGTGACAGTGACCATTAACGGTCGTCCGTACCGCGCCAAAGAAGGGATGACCATTTTGGAAGTCGTCAATGAGCACGGCATCCCGCATCCGCAAGTTTGTTACACGCCGGAGCTTGGCGCCATTCAAACGTGCGACACGTGCATCGCGGAGGCGGACGGAAAACTCGTGCGCGCCTGTGCGACGCCGGTTGAGGACGGCATGACCGTCGAACTCGGCTCGCCGCGGGCAAAAGCAGCGCAAAAAGAAGCGATGGACCGCCTGTTGGAAAATCATCTCTTGTACTGTACGGTTTGCGACAACAACAACGGCAACTGCAAGCTCCACAACACCGCGGAAATGATGCAAATTGAACATCAAACGTATCCGTACCGGCCAAAAGTCGACCCGTCCGAGGTGGACATGTCGCATCCGTTTTACCGCTACGACCCGAACCAATGCATCGCCTGCGGGCAATGCGTAGAAGCGTGCCAAAACTTGCAAGTGAACGAGACGCTGTCCATTGACTGGAGCGCCGAGCGGCCGCGCGTCGTCTGGGACGGGGGCGTGCCGATCAACGAGTCGTCGTGCGTCAGCTGCGGGCATTGCGTCACCGTCTGTCCGTGCAACGCCTTAATGGAAAAATCGATGCTCGGCGAAGCCGGATTTATGACGGGGCTGGACAAAGACGTGCTCAATCCGATGATCGATTTCGTCAAAGAAGTGGAGCCGAATTACACCGCCATTTTCGCCGTTTCCGAAATTGAAGCCGCCATGCGCGAACAACGGATCAAAAAGACGAAAACGGTTTGCACGTTCTGCGGTGTCGGCTGTTCGTTTGAAGTGTGGACGAAAGGGCGGAAAATTTTAAAAATCCAGCCGGTTTCTGAAGCGCCGGTCAACGCCATTTCGACATGCGTCAAAGGGAAATTCGGCTGGGATTTCGTCAACAGCGAAGAGCGCCTGACGAAACCGCTCATCCGCAAAGGCGACGTCTTCGTCGAGTCGACATGGGACGAAGCGCTCGACCTCGTTGCCGAAAAATTGGGCGCGATCAAGCGGCAATACGGCGGCAACGCCATCGGGTTTATTTCGTCATCAAAAATTTCCAACGAAGAAAACTATTTAATGCAAAAACTGGCGCGGCAAGTATTTGAAACGAACAATGTCGACAACTGTTCGCGCTACTGCCAATCGCCGGCAACCGACGGCCTGTTCCGCACGGTCGGCATGGGCGGCGACTCCGGCACGATTCATGACATCGCTTCTGCAGGTCTAGTCATCATCATCGGCGCCAACCCGGCGGAAGGGCATCCGGTCATTGCCACCCGCGTCAAACGGGCGCATAAACTGTTTGGCCAAAAACTCATTGTTGCGGACTTGCGCCGCAATGAAATGGCCGAGCGGGCTGATTTGTTCATCCGCCCCAAACAAGGCACCGACCAAGTATGGCTGATGGCCGTGACGAAATACATCATCGACCAAGGCTGGCACGATGAGGCGTTCATTCGCGAACGCGTCCATTTCTTTGAAGAGTTTAAACAATTGCTGGAAAAATATACGCTTGATTATGCCGAACAAGTCACCGGCGTCGCCAAAGCCGATCTCATCCGCATCGCCGAAATGATCCATGAAGCGGACGGCACGTGCGTCCTCTGGGGCATGGGGGTCACGCAAAACACAGGCGGCAGCGACACATCGGCGGCGATTTCCAACTTGCTTTTGGCAACCGGCAACTATGGCCGTCCAGGGGCGGGCGCGTTCCCATTGCGCGGTCATAACAACGTCCAAGGGGCGTGCGACATGGGGTCGCTTCCAGCTTGGCTGCCGGGCTACCAACATGTGACCGATGATGCGGCGCGAGCAAAATTTGAAAAAGCGTACGGCGTCCGCATTGATGCGAAACCAGGCCTTGACAACATCCAAATGCTCGAAGCGGCCGAGCGCGGCGAACTGAAAGCGATGTACATCGTCGGCGAAGACATGGCGCTCGTCGACTGCAACGCCAACCACGTGCAAGAGACGTTGGCGAAACTTGATTTTGTCGTCGTCCAAGACATTTTCTTATCCAAAACAGCGCAATTTGCGGATGTCATCTTGCCAGCGGCGCCGAACTTGGAGAAAGAAGGAACATTCACGAATACCGAGCGCCGCATCCAACGGTTTTATCAAGCGCTCGAACCGCTCGGCGATTCAAAACCGGACTGGTGGATCATTCAAGAAATCGCCAAACGGCTTGGCGCCGATTGGCATTACGCCGGTCCGAAGGAAATTATGGATGAAATCGCCAGCCTCGCCCCGCTGTACTCGCAGGCGCACTATGACCGGCTCGAAGGCTGGAACAGCTTATGCTGGGGCAGCTATGATGGCGCCGATACGCCGCTGTTGTACAAAGAGCGGTTCAATTTCCCGGACGGCAAGGCCCGCTTTGCGCTGGCTGATTGGGTCGAACCGGTGCAATATCCGGAAGAGTACGATTTGCTCGTCAACAATGGCCGGCTGCTTGAACACTTCCATGAAGGAAACTTGACGTACAAATCAAAAGGCATCGAGCATAAATTCCCAGAAGTGTTTGTCGAAGTATCCCCTGAACTCGCCAAGGAACGCGGCATTGAAGATGGGGCGCTCGTTCGGCTCATCTCGCCGTACGGCCGCGTCAAAGTGCGCGTGCTCGTCACCGACCGGGTCAGAGGCAACGAGCTGTTTTTGCCGATGCATTCAATGGCCAATGAGAGCGCGATTAACATTTTGACCGGACCGCAAACCGACCATCGCACGAATACGCCGGCCTACAAACAAACGCGGGTGCGCATGGAAGTGATCGAACGCTCGGGAGACACGCCGTTGCCGCGCACGAATCCGCGCTTTAAACAGCGCCATCCGCAAAACGGCGTTGAAGTCGAGCGGAAATGGCAGCGCCGCGACTACGTGCCGCTCACAGACGAGGAAAAAGGGGTGAAAGTCGGTGGCTAAACCGATTGCCACGATTCAGAAACGCCAGATGAACGAAGAAGAAAAGCGGTCCGAAGCGCTCGCAAAGCTAAAAGCAGCGGTCGGCGACAGCGAAGAAGCAGTCCGCGAACTATTGGACGTCATCGAACAGCTCCACGAAAGCGGCTTGCTTGAAGCAGCCAGCGCTTTGTTAAAGTCGCGCGAAAAGGTGGCCAAAATCGTGGTCGGCCAACTCAATCAAAAACCGGTGACGACGATGATCAACCACGCGTTCGCCTTGGCTGGCCTCGCCTCTTCGCTCGATCCAGAAAAAACGGCCAAATTGCTTGAGCATATCGCCGAAGGCGCCATGGAGGCGTACGAACAGACAGCTGTTGAGACGAAAAAGATCGGGCTGTTTGACCTGTTGAAGGCGCTGAACGATCCTGATGTCAACCGCGCCATTCGCTTTTTCCTGTCCGCGCTTAAAGCGATTGGCCAGCGGCTTGGAGCTGACAACTGAAACCTCTTCTTCCAAAACTAACAGCGTCCTGTGCAAAAGCAGGGCGCTGTTTTGTTTACCAAAACACCATCCGTTGCCGGCTTGCGTCGGCAATGAATTTTAGTGATTCCGCCCCTCCCAGCTGTCGGCGTCGTATGATACAATAGCCATACCGTTGTTTGCCCCAACTGGACAAGAGAACGGTTATTGGCCCGACCCCGGGCGGGATATACTAACAAACGACGCTGACAAAGGAGGCGCCTTCACGTTGGATACAGGCACACATGTTTTGATGGGAGTGGCGCTCGGCAGCTTAGCATCGCTCGACCCCGCCATTGCCCATGACCCGTTTTTATCCCATGCCGTATTGATTGGCACGCTCGCCGGATCACAGGCACCCGATATCGATACAATTTTAAAGTTGCGCAATAACGCCAAATATATTCGCAACCATCGCGGCATCACCCATTCGATTCCCGCCGTTGTCATTTGGCCGCTGTTGATCGTCGGCATCATGGCCGCCGTCTATCCGGAAACGGACTGGCTCCGCGTTTGGCTTTGGACGTTTGTGGCTGTTGCCTTTCACGTGTTTGTCGATATTTTTAACGCTTACGGGACGCAAGCGCTGCGCCCGTTCACAAAAAAATGGATCGCCCTTGGCGTCGTTCATACGTTTGACCCAGTTATTTTTGCGCTTCATTTACTCGGCGTCGGCGCCCTGTTTCTCAACGTCCACCCCGGTTATGCGTTTCTCGTCGTTTATGCGCTCGTGGCCGCGTATTATGTGTTCCGCTTCCGCGAGCAAGCCAACATTAAACAGCTCGTGCACGCCTCTATACAAGGAGTGACGGACATCATTACTGTGCCGACGTGGCGGCCGCGCGAATGGCATTTAGCCATTTCAACCTGCGACGAATTTTACGTTGCCCGCGTCAAACACGGCGAGCTCATCATCCTCGACCGCTTCCAAAAACGGCCGCTTCCCGACCACCCGGTGATCAACGCCGCCAAGCGCGATGAAAACGCCGCCGCCTTTTTGTCGTTTTCCCCGGTGTACCGTTGGGAAATGAACGAATACGACGACTATTATGAAGTGCGCTTTACTGATTTGCGCTACCGGAGCAAAGGATACTATCCATTCGTGGCCGTCGTTCAGCTAGACCGCAACCTCAACATTGTCAGCTCATACACGGGCTGGATGTTCAGCGAAGGAAGGCTGCGGAAAAAGCTCGAGGTGACGCCAAACTGACAGAGCGGCTTGTTTTGATCCCAACAATTTGCACACATAAGCGCCCCCCTTCGTTTCATAATAAGAATACGTGTTGGCCATCCAACACGAGCTCGCCTCAAAAGGGGGAATGGGCCGTGCGAAATAAGGAGCGCAACTTCCCGAACCAAAACAACAACAAGCTCGAAGGCGAGCCGCGCGCCAAAGCGGAATACGCGTCCAAGCGGGCTGACGGGACGACCAACACTCACCCACAAGAGCGGATGCGCGCTTCAGGCAAGCGCAGCGACTTCTTCTAAAGAGAGAAAAACCGGGGAGCATGGACACATTCGCCTGCTCCCCGGCACATTCAGCAGCGAGGTGAACGGTCATGGGTCACCATCGGCGCAAAAAATTTTATGACAACTTTTACTCGAATCCGTTCCAGCAGCCGTGGGCCAATCCGAAACACGCTCATTCGCAGGTGAACGGTGAAACACAGCAAACGCTCGACCTCATCATTTTAGAGCGGCAGACGCGCAAGCAGTCGTAGCGAAAAAACTTAGGGGTTGTTCCCCCTAAGTTTTTTTCTTTCGACTCGCTTTCCGTCTGGCTGCAAACTGAGCCCGCCTGTCATGAGGAGGGCAAATTCGGCTTGCGGAGCAGCGAAATCGGCAACGCTTCTTCCTCCCCGTTTCCTTTCAGCCGCCAGCCCCAGGCAAATACTCCTTTTAAATAGCGAACTTTGAAATATTCCCCAGGTGCTCCTTCAATTTCATAAATCTCTCCCGGGGGAAAATCAGCAGGGTTAAGCATATACGCTTTCGCCATGGCCATTTTTCGCTCATAGACAGCATATTCATTCACCATGCCCATCTGCTCCGCCTTGCGCGCTTTCTCAGCCAACACGGCGATTTCCCGCTGCAACTCCTCTTTCGTCATCTCGCTATACCGTTTTTGGTCCTCTCTCATGGTCACGATCCCCCTTTTTGGTTTTCACCGCTGCCTTGCCCGCGCAGCCATTCATCGATCAAGTCGAGTGAAAACCCTTTCCGATAAAGGGCTTGGCGCATCTTTTGCTCATAAAGCGGCCGCGGGTGGTGCGCATAACGGCGGTGCGCTTTCTCCGCCTGAACACTGAGCGCCTCCCGTTCTTCTTGTTCAGTATGAGCGCCGCCATCCGCCAAAACGGCGGCAATCACCTCATGCGGAAACCCTTTGCGCATCAGCTGCTGCCGCACCCGTTCCAAAAACGCGCGAGCCGATTCAGCCCGGCGCTGTTTTTTCGCTTTTTCGTAAAGCGAGCGGGCGATGGCCATCTGTTCATCCAACGTATACTCCGCCAAACTCTGCTCGATCAAGCAGCCCAAAACACCGAGCCGTTCCAGTTCAGCGCGGATGAGAAGCGGCCCTTTCGCCGCCGTCTTTTTTTGCGTGCGTACGTAAGCGGCGGCAAACGCCTCGTCATCGACATACCGCTCGGCGCGAAGTTTTTTGAGCACTTCATCAATCACCGAATCCGGAGCGCCTTTTTTTCGCAAGTGTGCGGCGACCTCATGCTCCGAACGCATCCGGTGCGCCAAAAAGTAAAGCGCCTGTTGATACGCCTTTTTCACCTCATCGGCATACACAATATGTTGAAGCAGGTCGTCGCTGATCTCCAGCCCTTTTTTCAAGCGGAATTGAAGCAATACATCTTGATCAACTGTCAATCTCAACGACGGTGCGCCGTCACGGTGCACGACAATCCAAAATCGTTCAGCATGTTGTTCGGTTGCGACAATGTCGGCAATCGTTCCCATTGTTTGTCCCCCTTATCTTTTATGGTATCATAAGCAGGAACTTCTGACACCAAAAGCGAAGTCATAAAATAAACCAATGGAAGGGGAATCAAGATGCGCATCGCCATCAATGGCGGAACCGGGCTGATCGGCCAGGCGCTCGCCCGCCATTTTTCCGATCAAGGACATGACATCTACATTTTCACCCGCTCTCCGAAACTTTCAGAAGACCGGATTCACTACCTTTCCTTCGACGATAACCGGAAGCCGGCCGCCATCGACGTGGCCGTGAATTTGGCTGGAGAGCCGCTCAACCGAAAACGTTGGACGGCAAAGCAAAAAGAGGTGATTGTTAACAGCCGCCTCCGGGCAACGGAGGCAATGGTGAACTACATTCGCTCGCTGTCCGAACGGCCTATCTTATTCATCAATGCCAGCGCCATCGGCATTTACGGCACTTCGGACTCCGCGACATTTACGGAACAAACAGCCGATTACGGCAGCGATTTTCTCGCCAAGACCGTTCAGGCGTGGGAAGCAGCAGCAAGCCCCATCGAACAACTCGGCATCCGCACCGTCTACGCCCGGTTTGGCGTCGTCTTCGCCCGCCACGGCGGCGCCTTGCCGATGATGGTCATGCCCTACCGTTTGTTCATCGGCGGCCGGGTCGGCAGCGGACGGCAATGGCTATCGTGGATTCATCTTGAAGACGTCGTGCGCGCAGTCTCGTACATCATCGAACACGAGGAATTGTCCGGCCCGATCAATTTCACCGCTCCCCATCCTGTGCAAATGGACGAGTTCGGTCGTACGGTCTCCCGCCTGCTTCGCCGCCCGCACTGGCTTCCGGTTCCCGCCTGGGCACTTCGCCTTCTCCTCGGCGAAATGAGCATGCTTGTTGCCGAAGGGCAACGCGTCATTCCGGAAAAGCTGCTGCAAGCTGGGTTCCGCTTTTCGTTTCCAACGTTAGAAGATTGTCTCACGGATTTGTTTTTGCCGCAAGGCTGACAAAAAATATCCAAAAAAAATTAACAAAAAAGCAATTCCCTTTTTACACTTGATCGTGTATGATAAAGAAGACTTCAGGGCAGTTGTTGTTCATAACCGCATACGGACAGGAATAAGGGGAAGGCAAATGGTGCGCCACCAGCGCTCGCGCTGGTTCTAGTGGGTTCGATTCCCACCCCGAAATTTTTTTAACGATGTTTTTATAAAAAAATTTCGAGGGTGGTTTCCCGCTAGGAGGCTGCCCTCGGGACTAAAGGAGGGATTGGCCATGCTGAAAAAACGCGAGCTGCAAGACTGTCATGCGCTGTACGAGCTGATGGTGCACCCGGATGTCTTCCCTTTTGTGCGCCAAAAAGCCGGCTCGTATGAGGAGTTTTTGTTCATGACGAAACAGCTCATCGAGGCGGAAGAACGAGGCGAGCTCATTTCGCGCACGATTTTGGACGAATGGGGAAACCCGATCGGCACGATCAGCCTCTTTGACATTCAAGACGGCGCCGGCTTTTTAGGAACGTGGCTTGGCAAACCGTACCACGGGAGCGGCTACAATCAGCGCGCCAAGGAAGCGTTTTTCCACGAACTGTTTTATGAGCTTTCCATCGAAACGGTGTTTTTGCGCATCCGCAAAGTCAATGTGCGCTCGATCAAAGCGGCGGAAAAACTGCCGTACGTCACGCCGGCCAATGAAACGCGGCGGGCGCTGCTCGAGCAAATCGGCGCGGATGTATACAATTTGTACGAAATTACAAAAGACAACTACACGCTTTATACGATGCGCCATCCCTCCTTTACGCTGGAAGAGGAACAACGAAAAGAAGCGTAAGCGCGGAAGGACGCACGACGATCGAAAAAGAGGCTGTCCGTTCGGACATCCTCTTTTATTTATGCATAAAAACGGCTGGCCTCGTCCAAAATGGAACTAAAGGCATATCATGCAAAGCGAGGGAACGAGCGATGGCGGAAAAACGAAAACGTGAAAAAGTGAAGCATACGTTGACAAGCGCCCAAGAAGTAAGCTATGCCCGCGATTTTAAAATGGCGGACCAAGCGGGCGGTTACACTGCCAAAAAAGCGCGCCATTAGAAATGATTGCTATTTATATGGCGGCGCCGTCCATGCCATGCTAATGAATGAATCGTACGATTCACACTTCTTTATAGGGGGCATGGACGATGGGCCGATCTCGCGGACAACGGACGCGCGACAAAAACAAGGCAACTTTGCCGCAGGTTCCCAAACAATTGAAATCTGACGGCATTGACGTCGAATATTCGGCGGAATTTGCCGACCATGAAGACCTCGAGGCGCAGGCGCGCGCGGCCGCTGCTGGCATCCGCCGGCAAGAGCGCAAACGGTAACGGAAAGAGGTGTCCTTTCAATGGGACACCTCTTTCCTGTGCAGACCGCACCGTTATGTCGCCGCCTCCCCCTCCGGTTCGAGCACTTGGCTGTATCGCCTGTAAAAGAGGCCGAGCTCCCCTTTGTAATTGTCTTTCCACGGTTTTTCTTTGCCGCAATAATGAATAAAGACGGTGTTTTCCTCGATCCACGCCAAATTATGTTTTGGGTTGGGCAACAGCTGCAAAAAATCGTAATAACGGGCATCATAGTTGTAACGGTAGCCATCGACCGGTTTGATTTTGTCCCAATACAGCCCGTTGAGCACATCTTGGTCAGGAAGGACAAGCTTAAACCGGTTGTCGCGGATAAACTGGTAAATGTCCGCGAGCCGGACGTGTTCGCGCATCGCCGCGATGTTCATCATCATGACGCCCGTGTTGAAATAGCCTTTCGCGTTCGGCGTTTTCAAGCGAAGTTTGTTGAACAAATTGGCCACTTTGGTCGAATGCGTATGCTCGGCGGCGATAAACCAGTTCCCCTCAAAGTCCATCTCATACAGCTCATCGATCGGATTGATGGCGACAATGTCCGGATCCAAGTACAGCACCCGGTCGACATCGGGCGGAAGAAACAAATGCGCCGCCAGCCGGTAGTACATCTCGGCCGTATAGTGGCGAAACACCGGAGCGTCATGAAACAGCTGCGGGTCGACATAAATTGGCACCAGTTCATGCCCTTGCTTGCGAACGAAATCACTAAGCGCCCGGATCTCCTCCTCCGCAATGCGCGAATAAAGCAAATAAAATGTAAACGGGCGCCGGTTATTGCAAAATAACGAATGCATGAGCACTTTCAGCGGTGGAAGATAATTGGCGTCTGCCGTCACTAAAATGCGGAACATGCACCATCACTTCCTTTGCTTCATCGTTTCCCCTTTCTCTACAATTATATCTGAACGCAGGCAAATGTTGCCCCCCTTTTGGCCTTGGACAGCAATGTTTTCCCATCATCCTTTTCGTTGGATCATATTTCCTGTCCATGATATAGTGGAAAGAGAACAGAAAAAGGGGGATTGGAAACATATGGGGAATGTTCGTTGGGTGTTGGCTCTCATTTCGTTTTTAGCAATCACACTTTTCTCCTGCAGCAAACCACCATCGCCGCACGATGCATTAAAAACGTACACCTCCTACTGGACGAAACAGCAATTTGCGAAAATGTACGACATGCTCTCAGAAGAAACGAAAAAAACAGTCGGCAAAGAGCAATTTGTTGACCGCTATAAAAAAATTTACGGCGACATCCAGGTGTCTCACTTATCCGTTGCCCCAGTCCCTGTTCAAACTGATAAAAAAGACGGTGACAAAACGGAAATCTCCTTGCCGTTTTCCGTAAAAATGGACACAGTCGCCGGGCCCGTGCAGTTTCGCCACGAGGCAAAGCTTGTCAAAGAACAATCCAATGACAAAGAACAATGGCGCATAAAGTGGGATCCGTCTTATATTTTCCCACAGCTTGGCCCCAATGACAAAGTGCGGCTGAACATCACGCCGGGAAAACGGGGAGAAATTATCGACCGCAACGGCCAGCCGCTTGCCATGAACGGTACGGCATATGAGATCGGAGTAATTCCAGGGCAAATGGGCGACAATGCGGAAACCATCAAACAGAAGCTTGCCTCGCTGCTTGGCGTTTCGCCCGAAATAATTACAGAAAAGCTAAACGCGCCTTGGGTGCGTCCCGATTATTTCGTACCGATTCAAAAGGTGTCGAAAACTGATAAGCGGGTTGAGGAAGCTCGCCGCATCCAAGCCGTCGCCGTTAAAGAAACGCCCGAACGGGAATATCCGCTTGGCGCAGCAGCCGCTCATTTAGTCGGGTATGTGGGCACGATCACGAAAGAAGAATGGGAGGCAAAGAAAGATGAAGGCTACTCGCCAACCTCCCGGATTGGGAAACGCGGTCTTGAGGAGCTTTGGGAAGGGCGACTGCGCGCCCATGACGGAGCCCGCCTTTATATCGAAAAAGCGGACGGATCGACCGTGACCATCGCAGAAACAAAGCCGAGAGACGGCGAAACGATTGCGGTAACGATTGACGCCAAAGTCCAGCAGGCCATTTACCGCGAAATGAAAGGTCGCGCCGGCACAGCGGCGGCCATCCATCCGCAAACGGGAGAAATTTTGGCACTTGTCAGTTCCCCGTCGTTTGATCCAAACCGGTTCGTGCTCGGCCTTTCATCATCGGAATACGCAAAATGGCAAAATGACCCGCTCCGCCCGCTCGTTAACCGCTTTGCTGCGACCTATGCACCGGGATCAGCCATCAAACCAATTATTGCCGCCATCGCTCTTGAACAAGGCGCCATCACGCCAAAAGAAACAAAAACGATTCACGGCCGACGTTGGCAGCCGGATCGTTCATGGGGCAACTATTTCATCACCCGCGTCCACGATGGACCGGAGCGCGTCGACCTGACCAAAGCCCTTGTTTACTCTGATAATATCTACTTTGCCATGGCCGGCCTCGAGCTCGGCCCGGAACGGATGGAGTCCGGCCTTCGCTCATTCGGGTTTGGAGAAAAGCCACCATTTCCGTACCCAATTCCGGCGTCGCGTTTTTCCAATAGCGGGAGCTTGAAAACGGGACCACAACTGGCCGATACTGCCTATGGACAAGGGGAAATGCAAATGAGCATTCTTCACCTTGCCGCTGCCTACACCCCGTTTGTAACGGGAGGTGATTTGCTTCAACCGGTGCTCGAAAAAGGCCAACCGAAAACCGTCTGGAAACAAGGCGTCATCTCCAGCCAGACAGCCGCCATCGTCGCCGGCGATTTAGTCCGTGTTGTCGCTGATCCGAACGGAACGGCTCATGATGCTTACATCAAATCTATTCCGCTTGCCGGCAAAACCGGGACCGCCGAGCTGAAGCAGGAAAAAGGAACACAAGGAAAGGAAAATGGTTTGTTCGTTGCCTACCCGGCCGACCGCCGTGATCTGTTGCTTGCCCTGTTGATCGAAGGGGTGGAAAACGACGGCGGCAGCCGCTACGCCGTCAACGCAGCGAAGCGCATCTTTACTTCCCTCCGCTAGCCGATTAAGGCTGGCGGATGTTTTTTATACAAGTTAGATTATTTACAATTATCAAACAATATTTTATAATAAATGTATCGAGTCGTCTCCTGCCCGCTTCACCGCCCGGCAGATCAGACGGCTGGCATCACTGTTCATTGACTTCGCTACCCGTCACGGCAGCATTCATCGCTATGTTTGCCTTCCATATTATTGAAAAAGAACTGTGCGGCCTGACGGCATTTCCGCGCCGGAATGCCTTCTCAGTCCGTTCAAGCCGGTTCCTGTCTTTACCTTGCCTGGGAACCGGCTTTTTGCATGTCAGGAAAGGGGGGGAAACGAATGGCGGGAGCGCTTGATGGCGTGCGCGTCCTTGACTTGTCGCGCGTATTGGCGGGCCCGTATGCGACGATGATTTTAGGCGATTTAGGGGCCGATGTCATCAAAATCGAAGCGCCGGGCGGGTCGGACGACACCCGGTTTTGGGGGCCGCCGTTCCAAAATGGGATGAGCGCCTACTACACGGCCGTCAACCGCAACAAGCGAAGTGTAACCGTCGATCTAAAAACAGAACAAGGGCGGGAAACCGTTCGCCGTCTGGCGGAGACAGCCGATGTCGTCATCCACAATTTCAAAACCGGGACGATGGACAAATGGGGGCTTGACTATGAAGCGCTGTCCCGCCTCAACCCGCGCCTCATCTACTGCTCGATCACCGGGTTCGGCGAAACCGGTCCGCTCGCTTCGCTTCCCGGCTACGACTACATCATTCAGGCGATGAGCGGCTGGATGAGCATCAACGGCACCGCGGACACCGGCCCGCTCAAAGTGGGAGTGGCCGTCACCGACGTGTTTACAGGGTTGTATGCGGCCATCGCCGTCGAAGCGGCGCTTTTGGCTCGTGAAAAAACGGGGCGCGGACAAAAAATTGATTTATCGCTCTTTGACTGCGCTGTCAGTGCATTGGTGAATGTGGCGGCGAACTACTTAATGTCAGGTGACATTCCGCAGCCGCTTGGCAATGAGCATCCGAACATCGTTCCGTATTCAACGTACGAGGCAAGCGACGGTCCGATCGTCATCGCCGTCGGCAATGACCGGCAATTTCAGGCGCTTTGCTCGCTATTGTCCGACCGCTCGATCGGGTCTGACCCGCGTTTTCAGACAAACCCAGGCCGCGTCGCCCATCGGGACGAACTAAACCGGCGGCTGAATGAAGAAATCAAGCGGCGGACGCGCGCCGAATGGCAGCGCCTTCTCGCTGAAAAAGGGATCCCGTGCGGCCCGGTGCAAACGATGGACGAACTGTTTCGCCATCCGCAAACCGACGCGCGTCATATGACGGTCACCATGCACCACCCAACCGTCGGTCCGCTGAAACTTGTCGCCAGCCCGCTCAAGCTGTCTGGGACACCGGTCTCCTACCGGCTGCCGCCGCCGCTCGCCGGCGAACATAACAACGAAGCCGAAACCAGGTGGCAAAACGATCCAGAAGCCGAAGGCAACGATAACGAATCGCCATAACCAACGCGAAGACAAAGTTTCTGGAAACGGCCGGCTGAACGCCCGCCAGTGCACTGGCATGCAATGGCAACCGCCTTTACACAACAACGGATGCATAGGGGGATGGAAACGATGATGAACTTCGACTTTACACCGGAACAAGAAATGCTCCGGCAAACGGTGCGCAAATTCGTCGACAAAGAGATCATGCCGTATATCAAAGAATGGGACGAACGCGGCGAATTCGACCGCAACATTTTCAAACGGCTCGCCGAGCTCAATTTAATGGGAGTGTGCATCCCGGAAGAATACGGCGGCATGGGCATGGACTACAACTCGCTCGCCATCGTCTGCGAAGAGCTTGAGCGCGGCGATACGGCGTTTCGCACCGCCGTGTCGGTCCACACCGGACTCAATAGCCTCACTCTTTTGCAATGGGGAACTGAGGAACAAAAACAAAAATACCTTATCCCGCAAGCTCGCGGGGAAAAAATCGGCGCGTTCGGCCTCACTGAACCAAACGCCGGCTCGGACGTCGCTTCGATCCAGACGACCGCTGTCCGCGATGGCGATGACTATATTTTAAACGGACAAAAAACGTGGATTTCCCTCTCTGATATCGCTGACCACTTCCTTGTGTTCGCCTATACGGACAAATCGAAAAAACATCGCGGTATTTCCGCCTTTATCGTCGAACGGACGATGCCCGGCTTTTCGTCGCGCCCGATCAAAGGGAAGCTTGGCATTCGTTCCGGAAACACTGGCGAGCTGTTTTTCGACAACGTCCGCGTCCCGAAAGAAAACTTGCTCGGGGAAGAAGGCGAAGGATTCAAAATCGCCATGTCCGCGCTTGACAACGGCCGTTTCACCGTCGCCGCCGGCGCCGTCGGCCTCATTATGGCGTGCTTGGAAGCCAGCGTCAAATACTGCCATGAACGAAAAACGTTCGGCAAAGAAATCGGCCGCCATCAGCTCGTCCAGCAAATGATCGCCCGTATGGAAGCCGGCCTGCAAATCAGCCGCCTGCTCGTGTACAAAGTCGGCTTTTTGAAAAACGAAGGCCGCCGCTGCACGCGGGAAACATCGCTCGCCAAATGGATCGCCTGCGATTACGCCAACAAAGCGGCTGACGATGCGGTCCAAATCCACGGCGCCTACGGCTACTCGAACGAATATCCGGTCGAGCGCTACTTGCGCAATTCGAAAGCGCCGGTCATTTACGAAGGAACACGGGAAATTCATACGATCATGCAGGCCGAATATGTGCTCGGTTACCGCCAAGACAAACCGTTGCGCAAAACGCTGCCGGCATGGCGGCCAGCTGAAAACTGAATCACGAACGAAATCATGGGGGGCCAAACCGCTGACCCGCACCAAAACGCCGCTGCCCCCCATCAACCGATGAGGGGGCAGCGGCTTATGGCTCTTTCTCCTCCATTTTGCAATATTGTTTGTACAAATCTTTCAGCGCCGCGCACAGAGCAGAATGGGCTTTCCCTAAATACCCTTCGTCAAGCTCCGCCAACAGCTCGTCAATGCCGTCGCGCAGTGAATGGCCGCGCAGCAGCCGGGCGACATAATCGCGCCCGTGTTCAGTAGCCAGTGTGCATGATGCCTCCACGATCACCCCGTACTTTTTATCAATTTCCGCCGTGATCGTCAGCGTATCGTAAAGGCTTTTGGCCGCCATTCCAGCCGGCAGCCGCGCATGACCAGCGATAAACTGCGTTTTCATCCGCTTTCCCTCTTTCCTCGTCTTTCTTGTTGCTGTTATACCAACTATTATCTTGTTTCGCGGCGTACATCCATTTTCCCTGCCTCGTTTGGCAGGCAGCAAAAAAAAGCCGCCCGCCAAGCAAACTCGGCAAGCGGCAAATCGTTGCTTTTTAGCGCTTCTGCCTTGATGCAAGACGGCCTGCCTCCCAGTTCACCCACGCCCCGCTGTCTGGGTCAATCGAGGCGAGACGGAGCCAACCGTTTTGCACTTTGCGACGAAACTCTTCATTTCTGTCGAGCAGCTGCTCGATATAATAGGACGGCGCTTCGATGATGACAAGCAACCGAAGCGGAGCATGAAACAGTTCGCGATCGGACGCGGCGACCGACTGCCATGGCAAGCCGGCTAACAAGTCGCTCCCGTTCCCTTGCATGACGCCGATGCCGCCGGTCACCGTCTGGGTCGTTTTATCGCCGCTCCCGTAGTAGTGCGGTGCGACTGTTGAAGCGTAATATTGCAAGTTAATCCATTGTCCGACGGTCGCCGGCCCGGCGATAATGCCGGCGAGCGCCTCACCGGTCGGATCTTCGCGCCAATCGTAGCTATGCAAAAACACCCGGCCGTTTAAGTCCTTTCCTTTTGTCAACTTGCGGCGGCCGATCAAGAACGCAGCGTTCCGGGCCAATCCCCATTCTGGACGGATCTCGCTCCAATCAACGGCGCGCCGTTGCGCTTCCGCCACCGGATCGCGCGGCGTCTGTCCGACATGGGGGAGCTTTGCCATCCGCTCAGCGTTCGCACGGCGGCTCGCTTCGCCAAGCGCCTGCTTCAGCTGTCGAAACGCCGCCTCAGCCGCTGCGGGCAACGGCGGCACATCAAGCCAGTGGACTTCATCGACGGTCGTAATATGTTCCGCAGCGACAAACACCGTTTCATCCGGAATGTTGATCCCTTCAGCCGCCAGTCCAGCGCGCACTTCCGGCAAGTTGGCCAACGCGGCGAATACGCGGGCGTTGAACGCCCCGGCCGCACCGCCGCACGCCCCGCAATCGAGCGCCGAAGCGTACGGGTTGTTGGCCGTCTCGCTTTCATGGCCGCAAACAACCACAAGCGGAGCGAACGAAGACGTCAAGCCAATGTTGACGAGCAGCTGCTTCACGTATTGCACTTGTTCCTCGGTTGTAAAGCCGATCGGCAGTCCAGACGATTCATCCTTTCCATGGCGGTGGAGCGACAAGTCCGTCTTCGGCTTATGTTCGGCTGCCGCTTCCGCCTGGCGGACGACCCGGCCAGCCCAAGCCGGCGCGGCGCTGCGGGCGAAGGTATGAAGGCCGAGCCATGGTCCGCTCATTTCCGGAAGCAATAAGCCGGCCAACATATGCTGTTTGATCTTTTTAAACGTCTGGCCGACAAAGCGGAATGCATCGCGCCGGCGACGGTACGGACGCGCCGCTTCCAAAGCGGCGGTTTCGTTGATTTCATGCTGCGGCGCGACGATCGCCGGGCATGACGGGTGAGCGTCATCGCTGTCAAGTGCGCGCGTTTGAATCGGCAAGCCGAAAAAGCCGGCGCAGCCATACGTTTCAAACGGTCCGGCCGCTTCCAAATGGCGGCGGAACGGCTCGGAACGGACGTCGATGCAAAACAATAGCTGCGCTGCCGCCTTCTTCGTCTCATTCATCGGCTGATGCGCCAATACCGCTTCTTTCAATTTCGCTTCATACGTATCTTCCCACGCTTCAAGCCAAAGATGACACCGGTCAATTCGCCAAAACCGATCGATAAACGCCAACCGGGCGCGCTGCTCTTTGCCGGACAGGTTCCGCCAGTCTTCCAGCGTCATCCCTCCCCAATGCAGCCAAGCGGCCAACAGTGAAAGAGCAGCGCCGCTGTCCGCATGATTCTCTCGTTCAAGCGGCAAATATGGCGCCACAAGCGTCCATTCAAGCGACAGACGGACCGCCAAATAGTCAATCAATCCCCGCAATTCGTCGCCCGTCCGGCGCGACTGCCATACAACCATGCCAGCCCAGCCGGGCAACGCCAACAAATGCGCCTCCAAGTAAGCGGCGGTCTCTTCCTCCTGTACGCCAAGCTTCATCAACGCTTGACGCAGCGCCTCTTCCCCGTCGTGCGGCCAATCGGCAAGCCGCTTCCGTTCCTCTTTCGAGAGCGCCGGGTCGGCGGCGATGAGCCGGCGCCATGCTCCGTAAAACCCCAGCTCACGATGTGGAAGCGCCCATGGCGCCGTGTTCGAACCATAAAACAGTTTGCACCATTTGACGGTTTGTTGGTCAAGGCGTTGGCTTACGCCGTGCAACGCGGCGCCCGCCGTCCGAACAGCCGCCGGACGCCATGCCGCCGCATGCGCCAGCTCCGCCAGTTCCGGCAGACGAAGCGCCTCGTTGGGCACCGTCTCATTCCAAAGGAGGGCGCGGCACATTCGCTCTGCTTCTTGGCGCCGCACCGGGAGCGGCTTGTTGTCAAGCCAACGCTGCAGCCGCCGCTCGACGAATACAAGGTCAATCTCCCCTTTTGCCATCGCCGCATGGAAAACCGCCATCGGCGGATACAAATCAATTCCATGCGCCTGCTGCAGGCGGTCGGCTGCGTCGGCAAACGTCTGCTCTTCAAGCCCCATCCACGGATGGCGGGCGATAAAGGCGGAAATCGGCCAAAGCGGCGCAACCGCCTTTGCCGCTTCGCTGACAAGCATAGCAAGCGGGCGGGCTTCTGCGCCGGTGGGCTTCGATTCCCCCGTTAGCCGTTCAAGCGGCATTGCACTTTTACTCATGAGCCATTCCCTCCTTCAGATAGGATGCCAAATAACGGGGATGCGCCTCCATAGCCGCTGGGCGCGGCTCCCCGAGATGAACGAGATGCATATACACCCGAACGGCAAGCGCCGATGTGCGCCGGTTTGCCAGCCAGGCAGCGGTCAATGCCGCCATCGCAAACAAGACGCCTACTGTCCATTCAAACGCGGCAGGCGGCACAAAAACCGTCGCTTCCCCCTGGCCGAGCAGCGTCAAAAACTGATGGCGCACCGTTTCCGAACCAAACGCCAACACAGCCACCGCCGCCAGGCCCATCCAGCGGCCTTCGCGGAAATCGGCCAGCCGTCCCCAAGCGACCGCCGCCGAGGCCCCAAGCAAAAGCGCGCTCAGCAGGCGGGCCTGTTCATTCGGGGAAGCGAACCAAAAAGACACCCCAAGCAGCACGCCAAGGAGAAGACCTCCCTGCCATGACCCGCTTCCTCGTTGGAATCCCGGCCGGCCGATCCTCGGAACAACCGAACCGGACTGCAGAAAAAGCGTCGCTTTAAACAGCCCGTGCAGCACCAAATGCACGACCGCCGCCCCGTAGGCGCCGAGGGCGCATTGCACAAGCATAACTCCCATTTGCGCCATCGTGGACGCGACCAGCTGGCGTTTATAGTCCGCCTGCACCAAACTAATGCCCATACCAATCAAAATCGAGCAAAAGGAGATCACAAACAATGCGATATGCGCCCCCGTCCCGCTAAAGAGCGGGGAAAAGCGCCAAAGCAACAGCCCGCCGGCATTGACGAGCCCCGCATGCATCACCGCCGACACCGGCGTCGGCGTCACCGCCGATTCCATCAGCCAACGATGGAACGGCCATTGTCCAGCCGGGATAATGGCGGCCAAAATAAGCAGTCCGTTCATCACCGCCTTCTCCCAGGCGTCTAGGCGGGCAAGGCGCTCCGCCGACAGCGCAGAAACAAGCTGCCATTCGCCGGCCTCCGTTCCGAGCCAGACGGCAGCGATGACGACGGCCAGCCAACTCAGGCTGAACACGCCCGCCATTTGCCGGGTGACAAACTGCGCCGGCCTCCATTCTTTTTTCAATGCCGTTAACGCCACAAGGCTCATCAATGGAAGCCCCCAGCAGACGGCAACGAGGCGCATGTCGCCGCTTGCCCATGTCAGAGAAGCGGCCGACACCGTCCACGTCAACAAGGAAAAATAGCGCCGGTAAGCGCGGTCGCCATGCAAATAGCGAACAGCAAACCGTTGAATCGCCCAACTGAGAAGTGAAATATAGACGGCCACCAACCAACTGACCGCATCAAACCGCCACGGCCCAGTCTCTGCGTTGCCAGCGCCGATCCATCCGGCGGCAGCCGCCACTCCCGGAAGAAGCAACAGCCAGACGTGCACATGCACATACCGCTCCGGCATGCGCGGATGCAGCCATGCGGCTGCGCTGATGAAAACGATGGCCACTGCGGCGAGCCATCCCCATATGAACCATTGTGCTGCCATCACATTCTCCTCCCCTCGTCCTTTGTCTTCGTTCGGGAGAAAAAAGAAAAAACCGGCTATGTCAATCAGGCAAGCCAGCCCTCTAAAGGCCGTCCCATTGCCTATCGATTGCCATAGCCGGTTTACCTTCAACCAATCGCCAACCGATTGTTTGAAGATCTCCCGTTCCTTATCGTAGTGAGGCAGGCATCCGTCGGTTTCCCTTCAACGAACCTAAACGACGTTTATGTAGGTTTTTTGAAGGACTCCCGACCTTATCGTTTCCATTTGATTCTATATTCACTATACAAAAGTTGTTTTAATTATACAACAACTTTGTCAACATTTCATCCATGAATTTATTTTGCAAGCTGCTTTTCTAAATCGTTGAACAGCTTAAAGACGATCACCCGCTCGCCCGTTCGGGTGCTTAAATCCGTATGGAAGCTCTTCACCTTCTCGCCGGTGATTTCAAAAATCATTTCTTTCAAGTCATCGACTCCAGACTCCACTAAACTCGTCCGCGACCGCTTCACCGATAACATTCCTTCTTTTGATTCGCAAAGCGCGTACTCGGCGGGCGTCAGGATGCCGTGCAACGAAACGATGATCATATCGCGCAAAATATCGGTTTTCACCGATACCGAACCGCGGCCAAGAAAATCTTTTTCCCATTTTGTCAATGCTTTGCTGATTTCCGATTCAATCGAACCTTTTGATTTGCCCATGCCTCGATCCCCCTTCAGCCAAACCGCGGCCTCCCCGCCGCCAGCCGTTTCATTGCACTGATAAACATAATTATAACGATAATCGAAGGGGGACGCTAGACAAAATCAACGGAAACGAAAAGCGAAAGCGGGTTCAATCCGCTTCCGCCCGCAATGGTTCAGCGTTGGCGGCAACGGAGCGTCCGCAGCCGATTGAGCGCCGCCGCCAGCTCGAATCGGCGCGGGCGGGCAAGTTCACCCGGATGCCCTTTTCGGAACGAAACGGAGCCCAAGCCTTGGCGATCCCATTGTTCTTCGATCGCATCGAGCAGTTGGCGGACGGTTTTCTTTCCGTCGAACCATCCTTTTCGTTCCATATACAGCAGCGCCGCGGCAATCGCCCGCGTTTGGCTGTCATCGACCAGCTGCTCAAGCGCATAAAGCAATAGATCGGTTTGCCCGTACTGAATGACGTGCCGTCCGCGCGCGACCGCTTTTTCTTTTTTTCCTTTTTGGCTGTTTAAACTCCCAGGCAGCGGAATGCGCTCATGAATGCAGCCGAACGACTCGCCGCCTTCCGCTTTCCGTCCCGACGGCATCTGCAAGGCGATTTGTTTTGCCTCTGCCGTCACATCAAACGGGACGTACTGCTCCATTTTGATCACGCAATCCGCGATATCCAAGTAATCCCCCAATCCGCCGACGACAAGAACGGTCGAAATGCCGTAATCGCGAAATAGTTGACGCGCCTTGTCGATATACGGCGTGATTGGTTCGGCATCTTTCGCCACAAGCGCCTGCATGCGTGCATCGCGGACGAGCAAATTCGTCGCGCTCGTATCTTCATCAATCAAAAACGCCGATGCCCCCGCTTCAATCATTTCGATCATGCTCGCGGCCTGTGAGGTGCTGCCGCTCGCGTTTTCCGTCGAAAACTGTTTCGTCTCTTTTCCATACGGCAGCGTGCCAATGAGCGGGGAAATGTCAACACTGGCGACGCTCCGGCCGTCTTCGGCGCGAATTTTCACCGCCCCGCTGTCCGTGATGACAAACTCCCGCCCGTCGCCGGCGACATGATCATACACGCCGTGCTCCAGCGCCTGCAGCAGCGTCGATTTGCCGTGGTAGCCGCCGCCGACAATCAGCGTAATCCCTTTGCGGATGCCCATGCCTTTGATCGGTTCAGCGCGATGCGGAACGGGGATCGCAATCTCCAGCTCTGGCGGACTTTGAAACGGCACCGCTCCACGTTGCAGCGGCTTGTCGCTCACTCCGCTCTCCCGCGGCAAAACCGCACCGTTCGCGACAAACGCCACCAATCCGTGTTCACGCAAATAGCGGCGAATGGCGTGCTGCTGATCGGCAAGCTCGACTGCCGCACGAATATCCTCCTCCCGAAGGCCGTACACCGCCCGCTCGATGACGGATGGAATTTGCTCGAAAAAGATGGCCTCGGCTTCTTTCGCCAAAATGCGACGCCCGTTCGCCGGCAACCCGACCGACAAACAGACAGTGACCGTCTCGTCTGTCACTTGCACTGCTGTCCGCTCGAGCACCTTCTGCTCCGGTGCATCGATCAAGACGAGTCCGCTTTTTCCCGATCCACGCGCCCGCAGCGGCCATTGCCGCAATTCACGATGGACGCGGCGCGCGAGCACGTCTTCGCAGCGAACGCGGCGCGGTTTCGTATTCGTCCACTCCGCTGCCAACGCCGTTTTCGCCCGCGGCATGATCACGCGGACCTTGGACGGCTCAGCGAACGGATCGCCTTGCACGTGGTCAATCGCGAGCGTAAACAGTGGAAACGAATACGTCCCTTCGATCGTTTTATACGCTTTATATCCCTTTTGATCAATGGATCGCAGCCGTTGTCTGAGCGTTTCCATGAAACCAGCTCCTTTTCCTCTTCATTCGTTTCCTCAACATACCCGAGTATGGCAAGACAACCTATATTGCCATTTTGAACTGTTCACTCATTGCATTGCAACAACGATCCAATCTCCGTTTCCGACACAGGTTGCCTCCAAAAATACCCTTGCCCTCCGTTGCACCCCATTTCCTTTAATATTTGAATTTGCTTCTCATTTTCAATTCCTTCTGCAACGACATCGATCGACAATTGATGAGCCATCGTGATCACAGCAGCCACAATGGCTTGGTCATCAGCGGATTGCGGTAAGTTTTTGATAAACGAACGATCGATTTTTAAACGGTCCACTTTTAACTTCTTTATATATCCTAATGAACTATATCCTACGCCAAAATCATCAATCGCCAGTTTAACGCCTGCCTCTTTTAACTGGCTTATGTTTTCGTACACGACCGCACTATCTTGCATCATAATATGTTCAGTCACTTCAAATTCCCATCGACATGGATCATCTCCATTGCTTTCAATAATGGAAAGGAGCCGTTTAGCCATGCCTGGTATTTGGAAATGGGAAGCAGACAGGTTGATGGATAAATCCGCTTCGACCCCCCCTCTTTGTTTCCACATTTTCCTGTGCCGGCATGCCGTAGACAGCACCCACTCATCGAGTTTTGGCATCAATCCTATTTTTTCAGCTAAAGGAATAAACTGATCCGGGCGGATCCATCCAAGCTCTGAATTATACCAACGAATCAGCGCTTCTAGGCGAATCAGTTCCCCAGTGAACAAATCGTACTGCGGCTGATAATACAGAATAAATTCATCTCTTTCGATAGCACGATGCAAATGGCTTTCTAATATCGTTTCCCTAATTAAGCGCTGATTGATCGTTCGATGATAAAATTGATAAAATTTTCCTTCCTCTTTCGCATGATACAGGGCCATGTCCGCATTGCCGAGCAACGTGTTTAAATCTTCTCCATCAAAAGGAAAAACGCTGATTCCGATATTGGCGGAGAGAATAAACTCTCTTCCTTCAATCTCCAATGGTCGGGCCAACATTTGTTGGATTGTCCGCACATACGCAAGGATAGACTGATAATTCACCCGCGGCGCCACAGCGACAAACTCATCACCGCCCACGCGAGTCAAAAACAGCTTTTGATCTAATACTGTTCGAAAACGAGCAGCCATTTGTTTCAACACTTCGTCTCCCACCGAATGCCCCAATGAATCATTAATGTTTTTAAACCGCGCTAAATCAATAAAATAAACGGCCAGCAGTCGTTCCTCCTCTTTCGTCTCTTTCAGCAATTTAGAAAACTGCTCTCTTAAAAAACGGCGATTGGGAAGGCCCGTCAAATCATCATGGTTGGCCATATATTTGATTTGCTCTTCATACTGTTTCAAACGGGTAATATCCGTTCGAATCGACACGTATTGATACGGCTTTCCTCGTTCATCCAAAAAGGGGACAATGGTAGACTGAACCCAGTAGTAACTCCCGTCTTTCGCTTTATTTTTGATCTCTCCCCTCCATATCTTCCCTGTCCCGATGGTTTTCCACATATGTTTAAAAAATTCTCGGCTATGGTATCCTGAATTAACAATGCGATGGGTGTTTCCAATCAGTTCCTCACGGCTATATTGTGAGATGCGGCAGAAAGCCTCATTCACATATGTAATTTTTCCCGTCTGGTCGGTAATCACAACAATCGTCGATTCATCCAACGCTTTTTGAATTGACTCTAATTTTCTTAATGTATGTTGCAGTTTGGATTCTAGATCTTTCAACTCTTCCGGAAGAGAAGGCATACCATTCACCTCATTGTACTTTGAATTCTTATGCTCCAAATTTTAATGATAACGTATGACCATTTCAATGGCATAGCGCTGAAATACATCATCGTCCTAAATTGTGTTGCATGAAACGCTTCTGTTTGAAAACATTGCTTTCCAATCGCTGACGCGATGCCGCACAGAAAGGATTCAATTGTGCACTGGGGAATAGGCAACATCATCAAAGGCAGACATCCATCGAGTAGGAGAGGGCGGCTAACCATAGCCATCAAGTTAAGAATTTGATCTTTTTTCAGCGCCAAAAACATGGTATCCTTTCTAACGAAAATCAGCGTTGGAAAGGATTATTTTTTGGGGATATGGTAGTGTGGGTTATGGATATAAATGCCAAACAACCCTCTTCTTGAGGGTTGTTTGGCATGCCCAGCATTTGGTTTTCTCTTCATCCTTTGATTGATTTTTCGAACATGCGTATCATCCTAAAAAATTTTATACCGCTAACTTGACGGGTATGGCCGTAAAGCCCTCCTTCATCACGTCCCGCAAAACGTCCGATACGGGCGGTCGGACGGCGGCGGCAGTTCCGCGTATTTCTCTTGCTCCGGCGAGTAGGCGTACGGGTCGGAAAGAGCTTGAAGGAGACGATTCATCACGCTGTAATCGCCGCCGTTGACCGCGGCGGCCAACGCCTCTTCAACCCGATGGTTGCGCGGAATGACCGCCGGATTATGGCGGCGCATCCGCTCATACGCTTCTTCCCTTGACGCCGATTCTTGGCTGAGCCTTGTTTGCCAGCGCTCATGCCACTCGCGGAACTCCGAAGCGTCAAAGAGCGTCATTCCCGTATACTCGCCTAACGTCAACGCCCGGAACGTGTTCGTATAATCAGCGCGATGCAGCTCCATCAGCCGCAATAAATCCGCAATCAGCTCCTGATCCCCTTCCTGCTCCTCGGCAAGGCCGAGCTTCGCCCGCATTCCGGAAAGCCAATGGCGATGGTACTGCTTCGGATACTCATCAAGCGCCTCTTGAGCAAGCGCAATCGCTTTGTCTTCATCGGCATCGAACAGCGGCAACAAGCTTTCCGCAAACCTTGCCAAATTCCAGCCCCCGATATACGGCTGGTTTCCGTATGCATACCGTCCTTGCGTATCAATCGAGCTGAACACCGTCGCGGGGTCATACGTATCCATGAATGCACACGGCCCGTAGTCGATCGTTTCCCCGCTGATCGTCATATTGTCGGTGTTCATCACCCCGTGGACGAACCCGACAAGCTGCCATTTCGCGATCAATGCCGCTTGCCGTTCGATCACTTGTTCAAGCAAAAACAAATAGCGGTTCTCAGCTTCCTCAAAACCGGGAAAATGGCGCCAGAGCGCGTAGTCAGCCAGCGCGCGCAGCTCCTCGGCCGTTCCCCATTGCACCGCGTATTGGAACGTCCCGACGCGCAAATGGCTTGAGGCGACGCGGGCCAACACCGCCCCAGGCAATTCCGTCTCCCTCACAATCGTCTCTCCCGTTGTGACGACCGCCAGACTTCGCGTCGTCGGGATGCCAAGCGCGTGCATCGCCTCGCTCACGATGTACTCCCGCAGCATCGGCCCAAGCGCCGCCCGCCCATCGCCGCCGCGCGAATACGGCGTCCGGCCCGAACCTTTCAGCTGAATGTCCACCCGCTCCCCGCTTGGCGTGATGTGCTCGCCAAGCAGCACCGCCCGTCCATCGCCAAGCATCGTAAAGTACCCGAACTGATGCCCCGCATACGCCTGCGCCAGCGGCTCCGCCCCGTTCGGAATTTGGTTTCCGGCGAACACCGCCACTCCCTCTTCGCTTCGCAACGCTTCCTCATTCAACCCAAGCTCCGCGGCCAGCGGACGATTCAACACCGCGAGCTTCGGCGCGCGCACCGGCGTGGGGAGAACACGGCTGAAAAAGCGCTCCGGCAGCCTTGCATAACTGTTGTCGAACTTCCATCCTGCGTCCAACATCGTCATCTCCTTTGCGGCCAACGCCTGTTCTTTTACGTTTTATTGTACAGCAAGACAGCCGGCATCATAAATCGAAAACGTGCTGTCTTCAACCAGAACCGCTTGCCTTCCTTCGACGAAAACCACCATCTTTTCTCTTTCCTTCCCGTTCCGTTTCTCCTATAATGGCCATAAGGAGGTGAAACAAATGGAAGAGAACACGATCATTCAAGCCGTGCTCCACGCGCTCGAACAGCATTCTGACAAAATCGGCTCGAAAATGCAGGAAATGGAGCAACGACTGCATCATGAAATGCAAACGATGGAACAGCGACTTCACCATGAAATGCAAACAATGGAGCAACGACTCCGCGGCGAGATGCAGGAAATGGGACAACAGCTGCGCAATGAGATGCAAGAAATGGGGCAACAACTCCGCAGCGAGATGCAAGAAATGGGGCAGCAGCTGCGGTCGGAAATCCACGCTGTTGAAACTCGGCTTGAGGCCAAAATCGACGCCCTTCGCGAAGAAATGCATCAGATAAACCAACAACTGAATGAGCGAATCGACCGCTTAGAAGAAGAACTGACAGACACACAAACCTCGGTCGAAGTGTTGACAACGAAAGTGCTCCATCACGACCGAAAACTTCGCCAATTGGCCAAGCAAGCGTAACTCCTCTTTCGCCGATCAACCCAAATGTCCCGATCCACCGCAAACGAAAACCGCTCCCGTTTTATCATTCTTCTTGGTCTTCGCTTTACGCCGAGCAAACGGAGCGGTTTTCACGTTCACAGAGCAGCTATTCCTGATCCAAAAATGAATCGCGTTCGACCTCGCACATTCTCCATGCACCGCGCTTGCGCCGCCACCTCCGCCTGCTTGCTTCGTTTTTCCGCCATCTGTTCGGCTTCGCGATGTTCGCGGGCAAATTGCTCTTTCAGCGCATACTGGCGCTCAAGCAGCTGCCGCACCCGCTCGACTTCTTGTTCACATTGGCGCAAATAGTGATTGAGAAGCGCGATCGGGTTTTTCTTTTCTTTTTCGTCAAGCCATTCATGGAGATCGGCTTCAATGATCGTTTTCAAGCGAGAGAACACACTCATCATCGATTCGCTCCTTTTTCACTGATTTCATGAATAATGCTTTTGCAGCTCCGCCCATTGTTTTTCAAAGTTGACAAACGGGTCGTCTCCTTCTGGAACGATGCGCTCATCTTTCACTCCGTTCCATTTCCGATACACAACATACAGCACATACGCCGCGACAAGCGCGATAAGCGCCGGCACATTCGAAGCGCTGGCCACCAACGCCGCACAGCCAATGAGCGCCCACACCACTTTCCCGAATGTCGACGGGGCTTTCAACCATTTCTTGAACGCATAGTACAGCACCGCCAGCGTGATTGCCAACCCGACAAGCGGTCCAAGATGAAACAGCAGCACAAACAACGCCACCGCGCCAGCAACGAACAGCCCGATCTTTTTTGCCAATCCTTTCGCCTCCTTTCGTTTTCCATCATACTGCGGACAATCCGTTTCTCATCATGTTCCATAGATATATTTTGTCTACGACTGGAGGCGTATTTTTCGTTTCACGAGGCCTTAAAAAATAAAACTGACAGCCATGTTGACATGACTGCCAGTTTCAGAAACAATTCCATCCCTTTAGAAGTGTTGATCATCCCTTGTTGTTGGATCACTGATGCGATTGTCAGCCTCCGGAATGGCATCATACAGCGCCGGGTCAATATCATGAATGGAGCCGTCAGCCATGGCTTTGAACACCTCGTAGAGCGGTGTTGTAACCGTTTGCCTTAACATGCCGGACTGTTTTTGTCCTAGCGTTTGCGATTGTCCTTTGATTTCAATCAACATAATAGCGGTGTCGTTCAATGCAAACGCCCCGAGGGCCGTGCCAGGCAAGTTTACGTCAGGATACTTTTGCACCGCTCCGAAATGTGACTGGCCTCTTTGAAGTGATTGTGCAGCCAAGGCATTGACTTGCTTGCTAAGTGTCAAGACATCTTCATCCACCTCATAATGTTTTCCTGTAAACGGATCTGTATATGGATCCGCGACAACGGCGGCCAGCTGTACGGGAACGGAGCGGTTGTCATCATCGGAAACAGTGTTAAATCCCCGATGGTGAAGATCGATGTATACGTCTGGCTTGAATTGTTGAAACACACTTGTCACCGTTCTCGCCTCCGCCGTAACGTAAAAACCGCCATATAAGCTGTTATTCGTTTCTTTGTTATTTAAAAACGCCGCAACATCACTTGGATGATAATCCTCTATCCGAAAGTTCAAGTTCGGGTTATAATCCCGATTTTGGTCATAACCAGGGATGCCATAATAGACGCGGCCGTCATTATTTTGAGCTCTCTCGCTCCCGTCCGCCCTATAATACCACGGGGCAGCTGTGTCCTCCGAAAGCCCTAGCTTCTCCGGTTCCCACGTCTGGTGTGTATAACGGGTCGGATACCATTTTCCTTCATACGTATTATCGGCCCCTTCAGGGTTAATGCGTGGCATAATCCAAATCGATACCTTCTTTAAAATGTTTTGAACTTCCTGGTCATTGGAAGACAGCTTTCTCATAATATCAATGGCTGCTTCGGCGCCGATTTGCTCATTTCCGTGAATTTGGGCTGTAATGAATATACGTTTCTTATTCGGGTCGGCGTCTCCAAACTTCACTAAGTAAAGAGGATAGCCTTTATCCTCGGCCGTCTTGTATCCATCAGGCGCCCAGTTTGAATACCCGGCGATTTCAACCTTCATCTTTCCTTGGGAAGCAGCTTCCAGCTTCTGAAGGGTAGCCGCCAATTCCTCATTAGACATAAAGCTTGATAACGAAATATTTTGGCTATCTTCGACATACGGGCCGTTCGGTCTTGACTGCGGATCCGCAAAAACGGGGGAGGACAATCCAAGCGTAAGCGCCAAAGCAGTTGGCCATATAAGTTTTGGGCGTTTTCCTTTCATGAGCGTATCCCCTTTCAATTTAAAAAAAAGTGATATAATCTCTCTGCGCGTTTCAACGGAGAGCCGATCTACTACTCAGATCTCCGCTCTTGATAAGGCAGGGTGTCCCAAAAAGAAACATCTTTTTCATGAATCGAGCCGTCAGCGATTGCCCTAACTGCCGCATCCAAAGCGACAACCGTTTGTCGAATTAAATAACCGTTGCTTTTTTGTCCAATAACATAGCTACCAATGTAATGGTCTGACATCCCACGCATCTCAAATAGCAATGTCGAAATTCCATATTCAACTGCAATGCCATTTCGGCCAATGGCCTCTGATGAGCCGCCAACATATTTTCCAAGATGCCCCCATCCTGTCGGCTCGATGGCATCAAAAATTACAGCCCCTAATTGTTTGGAACGGTAAACAACTTCTTCATCTGCATTAGGAGAAGTTGGATAAAGAATAGAGCCGGATACTAACTTGCCGTCCCGTTCACTGTTTGCCCCTTGATGGTGCAAGTCGATCATATAATCGATGTGATATTTGCGGAGCACGTTGTTATGTAGCGCCTTTGTCTCCGGATATTGTTTATTTACATGATCGCGATTCAAATCAGCGCCAACGGCATTATACCTCGTCAAATGGCGGTCTCCGCTTGCGATATAATCATCGAGCGGAAAATCAACATCCCCCATCGCCCCGTCCGGGTTTAGCATCGGCACGATTAGTACATTGACATGGTTCAAGACGTCTTTCATTTTCCTTGTCCCAAGATGTTTAATAAACTCCAGAGCTCCTTCTGTCGTCAATTGCTCATTGCCATGCTGTTGAGTCAAAAATAAAATGGTCGGATGATCCGGGTTTTTGATGTACTTGACGAGATATAGGTCTCTTCCTTTGATGGATTGCCCAATCACTTCTAATTCCATCTGTTCTTGTTTAGCGTCCTGCTCCTTTAAGAAGGCAACCATCTCTTCATAAGTGTGGAGTATAGCGGTTCTAACCGTTTCATGCCCTCCATAATTCGGCCCATTGCCGACCGCCTCTACAAACGGCAACTGGATAGCGGCACTGCTCGCCAGAAGGCCCCCAGCAACGGTCAACATGAGTAATTTTTTCTTCATTGCTCACCCTCCTTATCATTTACTCATTTTATTCTAAATTTTTTTCATTTTCCTTTCGTCTATGGATAAAACAGGAATTTATAACTAATATCAACAAAAAAGATAGGATAAACGAGCTATCCTCCTTGGATCAGTATGAAGACTCGGAAGAATCCAGCCATACAAAGAGCCTATTCCCTTTATCTAGAAGTGAGCTCTCCTATATGTTAAGCACGCCGTCGGATTCAACCTTTCTTTCCCTTTCACCTACAATATGCGGCAAACCTCCGCCTTTCCCACCAGCAAACAGAAAAAACGCCTTTCCTTGACAGGAAAAGGCGCTTTGCTACGTGCGTTTTTTACAATAAGCCATCAGTTTCAATCGGTTCAAAAAATATATGACTTTCTTGTCTGCTGTGAATCATTCCTAAGGAGCGGAACAAGTTTACTTCATGTTTACATTTCCAACACCAGCTTCGCCACCGCCTCAACGTGCGCCGTATGCGGGAACATGTCGACCGGTTGAATGTAGTCGACGCGATACGCCCTAGCCAAGGTATCAAGATCACGGGCAAGGCTGGATGGGTTGCATGAGACGTAGACGACCGTTTGCGGGCGAACGCGAAGGATCGTCTCAAGCAGCGCTCGGTCGCAGCCGACGCGGGGCGGGTCGACGATGACGACGTCCGGCTTCCATCCTTGTTTCACCCATTTTGGCAGCCAATATTCCGCTTTTCCGACCACATAATGCGTGTTCTCAAAGCCGTGTTTTTTGGCGTTTTTCTTTGCATCTTCGATTGCTTCCGGAATCGTATCCATGCCGCGCACTTCTTTGGCGTCGCGAGCGAGCCAAAGACCGATCGTGCCGACGCCGCAATAGGCATCAACGATCCTCTCTGTTCCGGTGAGAGCGGATGCCTTTTTCACTTCATCGTACAATTTCACCGTTTGGATGGGATTAAGCTGGAAAAAGGCGCGCGCGGAGAGCTCAAATGACAAATCGCCGAGCGTTTCTTGAATGTATTCATCTCCTGCTAGCACTTCTGTCTCGTCGCCGAAAATGAGCGAGGTTTTTTCGCCGTTTATGTTTTGCACGATCGATTTCACTTCTGGAAGACGGCGACGAATTTCGTCAATGAGCAGCTCTTTGCGCGGAATATCTTTCGTCGCCGTGACAAGAACGATCTGGATGTCCCCCGTATGAAAGCCAACGCGGGCGACGATCGTCCGTACGACGCCTGTTCTTGTCCGCTCATTGTAAATGGGGATGCGCAAATCTTGCAAAATCGTTTTGACAATGTTGGTCACGCGCGTCGTTTGTGGGTGTTGGACGCGACATTCCGACAAGTCGATGAGCCGGTGTGAGTTCAGGCCGTACAGCCCGGCGAGCACCTTTCCTTTTTTCACTCCGACTTGAAACTGGCTTTTGTTTCGGTAATGCCACGGATCGTTCATCCCGATCGTCGGGCGGATGTCAATTTTGTCGACATCGAGACGACGGACGTGACGACGCAACGCTTGGATGACAATGTCACGCTTCGCTTCAAGCTGCGCCTCGTACGATAAGTGCTGGAGCTGGCAGCCGCCGCACTGATCATAGAGCGGGCATGGCGGCTTGATGCGGTTTGGCGAGCGCTTGCGGATGCGCTTGATTTTCGCCTCGGCGTAGGTTGGATGGATGTCCGTCGCTTCGACGACGACTTCTTCCCCCGGCAACGCGCCGGGGACGAAGACGACTTGTTTTTGGAAATAGCCGACCCCTTCGCCGTTAATGCCGATCCGTTGAATGGTCACAGGAAATTGGTCGCCTTTTTTGATTTTGATGTTCGTTTGTTGCTTTGCCATATCGGTCCCTCTCATTCAATGCTTCGCCACAAATAAAGCGCCGCATAGCTGGCGTACGGTTTCCACCGCTCGCCGAGCGCCGCCATCTCTTTTGCGGTCGGCCGCTGTTGAAGCCCGAATTGTTTTTCAACCGCCCGCTGCAAGCCGATATCCGCCGGCGGGAAGACGTTTGGACGGCCAAGGCCAAAGAGAAGGAAGTTTTGCACCGTCCACGGGCCGATGCCGCGCACGGCCGTCAGCCGCTCCATCACCTCGCCGTCTTCCATCTGCTTAAGTTCATCAAGCCGCAGCTTTCCGTCAGCGATGAGACGCGACACATCGACGATATATTCCGCTTTCCGCCCGCTCAGCTGCAAGGCGCGCACATCCTCGTACGAACGGGCGGCCACTTCTTCCGGGCGCGGGTAAAACCAAACGCCATCCACTTCTGTTCCGAACGTTTTCACAAACCGCTCCGTCAGCCGATAGCCGACTTTGAGATGAAGTTGCTGATGGATCAAACATTTGATGAGGCAAAAATATAGATCAAAATCGAGCACAAGCGGCATTCCTTCATACTCGGCAAACAGCGGCGCCAGGTCAGTGCGGCGGAAATGCTCGTGAATGGGCCCGAGCGGCGTCCGCCATTGAAACAGATGCGAAATCCGCTCCATCACCTCGTCTTGCCGCTCGGGAAAAGGAGCTGAAACGACAAATCTCGGGTCATCTTTTGTGCCGACGCCTTCCACCGTTACGGGCACGAAACAGCCGTCGAGGGCGAGCGGCACGGTGATGCGCTGCCGTTCCCGATCCACGGCCAACAGCGGGTCGAGCGAAAGCCGCTCAAGGGCGTGGGCGAAATCGTACGGCGCCGGCACCGTCACTGTTTTTGTCCACATCGCATTCACCTGTTTCTTTCGTCCGTATCCTCATTATAACGAAAAACACCCGCTGAACCAAACGGCTCACGGGTGGGGCCATTTTTCAAACGAAACCGCTTATGGGCGAAACAGCCACGGATGGAGTCCCATCTTTTTCGCCATCAATTCATCTAAGCTGGCAAACGTATACCCTTGTTTGCGCAAGTCGTCGATCACCTTCGGCAGCGCGTCGGCGTTGTCTTTCGATACGGAGTGCAGCAACAAAATCGCGCCTGGGTGAATTTGTTTCATGATTTGGTCATAGGCATATTGCCAGCCGCGCTGACGGTCGGTTTGCCAGTCGACGAACGCCAGCGACCAAAAGACGTGGTAATAGCCGAGCTCGCGGGCGAGAGATAACGTCCGTTCGCTGAAAATGCCGCGCGGCGGGCGAAGGTACATCATCCCTTTTTGCCCGGTCAGCTCTTCTGTCTTTTCTTTGACTTTTTCCAACTCTTCGCGCACCCGCTCATCGCTGGCGGTCGTTAAATCGGGATGGTGCCACGAATGGTTGCCGATGATATGCCCTTCCGCCGCCATCCGTTTGACTAAATCAGGCGCGGTTTGCAAATAATGGCCGGTGACAAAAAAGGCGGCCGGCACATGTTTTTCTTTCAAGATGTCCAAAATTTGCGCCGTATAGCCGTTTTCATAGCCGTTGTCAAACGTCAAGTAAATCGTTTTTTCACTCGTATCGCCTAAATAAAACGCGTCATATTTGGCAAGCAGCTCATCGAGCTCTTTTCCCGCCGACGGGGGCTCGTGGTGTTCGCTCCGCTTGAATCCCCAATGGATCGCTTGATTGCTTGCGGCAAACGCAGAAGCGGGAAAAAGCGCAATCGCTAAAACGAGAGAAATAAGCCATCTCATGCCTGGTTCCTCCTTGGCCGCCGTCTTTTCCTCTTTTTTATTGTTTTCGCCCTCAGCTGCTTTACGCACGCCATTTTTTGCAAAAAAAGACCCCAAAAGCGGATGCTTTTGGGGAGTCACGCTGCCAGTCGTTTCTTCACGTTTATTTGAACACCGGTTCTTTGAATTGGGCCAGTTTTTCCAACGATGATTTTTCTACATCTTCATGCAAGCTGTTGCCGTGCGAGTCCATCGTAACGACGGCGGTGAAGTTTTCAACACGCAAATGCCACATGGCTTCTGGAATGCCAAATTCCATGAGATCCACGCCTTCGACTGATTTGATACAGTCCGCATAATATTGGGCCGCGCCGCCGATGGCGTTTAAGTACACGCCGCCGTGTTCTTTTAACGCTTGCAGCGTCTTTGCGCCCATGCCGCCTTTGCCGATGACAGCGCGGACGCCGAATTTTTTCATAATGTCGCCTTGATACGGCTCTTCGCGGATGCTGGTCGTCGGGCCGGCGGCTTTGGCGTGCCAGCGGCCGTCTTCGTCTTTTAGCATGACCGGGCCGCAATGGTAAATGATTTGCCCGTTCAAATCGACGGGGGCATCGTGATCCATCAAATATTTATGAATGGCGTCGCGGCCGGTGTAAATGACGCCGCTGATGCGGACGACGTCGCCGACGCGGAGCTTCCGCACTTGTTCTTCCGACAGCGGCGGAACGAGATCGATGACGCGCGCCTCTCCTTGTTCAAGCGCCGCAGCGGCTTCCGCTTTTTCCAACTCTTTTGCAAAATCGACGTCTTCGCCGTCTTGGTACAGCCATTCGATGATCTCACCGGTGGCCGGATCGATTTTCACGCCCATGCGCCGGAACGCCCAGCAGTTGTAGGCGACGGAGACGAAGAAGCTCGCCGGGATGCGATGCATGACGCCGATTTTACAGCCAAGCAGCGTCGATTCGCCGCCAAAGCCCATCGTGCCGATGCCGAGCTTGTTGGCGTTTTCCATAATGTATTCTTCCAGCTGGCGCAATTCTTCAATCGGGTTGACGTCATCAACCGGACGGAACAGCTGTTCTTTGGCGAGCTCATAGCCGGATGAGCGGTCGCCGCCGATGCCGACGCCGATGAAGCCGGCGCTGCACCCTTGCCCTTGCGCCTGATACACCGCATGCAAAATGCATTTGCGGATGCCGTCCAAATCGCGGCCGGCGCGGCCGAGCCCTTCGAGTTCACACGGCAGGCTGTATTGGATGTTTTTGTTTTCACAGCCGCCGCCTTTTAAAATAAGGCGAACGTCAATGTAATCGTTTTCCCACTGTTCAAATTTAATGACCGGCACGCCTTCCCCTAAGTTATCGCCGCTGTTTTTGCCGGTGAGCGAATCGACCGAGTTCGGGCGCAGTTTGCCATTTTTCGTCGCTTCGACAATGGCAGCCCGGATCGCTTTTTTCATTTCGATTTGGTTGACGCCGACCGGCACTTTGATTTTAAACGTCGGCAAGCCCGTATCTTGGCAAATCGGCGATACGTTTTCGTCCGCCATTTGAATGTTGCCAACGATTGTATCCAATGCCATCGCCGCCCGCGTGCCGGCGTTTTCGCGCGCTTTCGCCCGAGCGATCGCTCGACGGACGTCCTTCGGCAGCTTCGTCGACGTCTCGACGATCAAGTCGTACATGCTTTGCTGGAACTTTTCCATTTGTCTAAACGCCCCTTCCCCTGTTCATCGTGCATAGGCAGTTGTCCTTATCTTTTTCTATTATACTCCGTTTCTCGCTGTTGTGTAAAAAATCTTTCTTTTCCATCTCATGATGGCTCCTTTCTCATCATACGAATGGGGTAGAGGCAAAACAGCTAAAACGATTGACAAGGGCTGCTAAGGCGGCTAATAATGAACGATGGAACTTTTTTATAGAGAGAGGAGAAAGCGATGCGTTCATCCGCCATGCCGGCCATTACGCCGGCGTACGATCCGTGGGAGGCGTACGTTGATCTAGAAGAGTATGGAAAGTTGGAACTGACAAACGTCGAGTTTACGACAACGACGCTTTGCAATATGCGCTGTGAACATTGCGCCGTCGGCTATACGTTGACAGCGAAAGATCCCGAGGCGCTGCCGCTTGAGTTGTTGCTCCGCCGGCTTGAAGAAATTCCGCATTTACGCTCATTAAGCATCACCGGCGGCGAGCCGATGCTGTCATTAAAATCGGTTGAACAATACGTCGTTCCGCTTCTCCGCTATGCACATGAGCGCGGGGTGCGAACGCAGCTGAATTCGAATTTGACGCTTGACTTGTCCCGCTACGAAAAAGTGATTCCGTATTTGGATGTGCTCCATATCTCCCACAACTGGGGGACAATCGACGATTTCATCGACGGTGGATTCGCTATGATGGAGCGGAAACCGACGCGCGCCCAACGCGAGAAATACTTCCAGCGCATGCTTGACAATGCAAAAGCGCTGGCCAATGCCGGCGTGATGGTATCGGCGGAAACGATGTTAAACAAACGGACCGTCCGCCATTTGGAAACGATCCATCGCCAAGTCGTTGAGGAAATGGGCTGCCGGCGCCATGAAATTCACCCGATGTACCCAAGCGATTTTGCCAGCGCCTTAGAGACGCTAAGTCTCGATGAGCTGCGCGCGGCGATCCACCATTTGCTTGACATTCGCGATGAAAACGTCTGGATGTTGTTTGGCACGCTGCCATTTTACCCGTGCAGCGACAATGAAGACGATCTTCGCCTATTAAAGCGGCTGTATGAAAGCAAAAACGTCACCGTCCGCAACGACCCTGACGGCCGTTCGCGGCTTAATGTCAACATTTTCACCGGCGATGTCATCGTCACCGATTTCGGCGATGAACCGCCGCTTGGCAACATCGTCCGCGATTCATTGCCGGATGTGTATAACCGATGGCGGCGCTCGAAACTCGCCAATGAACTTCTTTGCCACTGCCCGGCCGCGCGCTGCTTAGGGCCCAATGTGCTCGTCAAGCAGACGTATTACCGCGGCGTCGATTTTACAAAACGGGCGGCGCGCATCGCCCGATAAACAGCAACGCCGCAGAGGCAAGTGCATCATCAGCCATGCGCATAAAAAAGAGTCGGGCCCAAAACGCGCCTGCTTTTTGGGCCCGACTCTTTTATCGCGGCTGCTCGCTGACGACATAGGACATATACAGCCGGTCTTGCACCGGAATCCATGCCCCGACCCCTCTTGTCGTCACGTTTTTGACGACGATTTTCTTTTTGTTTCCTTTCAAGACGATATACACTTCCCCGTACGTCACTTTCCCTTTTTCATTCACAGCCGGAGCATACGCATACAAATAGCCCATTTTTTTCGCCGGCACGTTGTACGGCTGATCCTTTTTCGTGCCAAGACCGACAACGGTGCTGAAAGCGAGCGGTAAATTTGTTTTTTCCATGGCCTTGTTCAACATCATCCGTTTGACGGCGTCTTCATTCGGCACTTTCACCGTCAAGCCGCCACGGACGTATTTTTGCATTTCCTGTTTGTAATACAGTTTTTGTGCTGTGTCGCCGCCGCGGTTGTCGAGAAAATTCGTATTGACCTTTTGATACTCCCAATTTGTTGATGTTTCGAGCGATTGGTAGTTGAGCGGCCATTGGCCTAAATAAATCGTCGCCCGGTAGCCGATGGCCCACGGCGCGTTCGTTGCCGAAGATTCATTAAAGAGATGAACCAATTCAGGATTCTCAATGTTCACATTGGCCGATTTCAGCAGCTGTTTCGTAAACGAGCTTGGCTCTAGATGCGGCAAGTCTTGCGTTGGATTCGGGTATGTGTTCTCTTTCGAGATATCGATCACCGCACCGGGCGCCGGCTTTCCGGAAGCCGCCAATGCCGGGAACGCTGCCGCATACAGAAGCAGTGCGCTCGCAAACAGCGAAACCGCCCATTTTTTCATCGCATTCGCTCCTTTCTATCTCATATTCACTGTTATTTTCCGTCAAAACGCACCGTTTATCCGTGACAGTGAAAATTTCTTCCGTCCCGGCGCCGTGCCTCTGTCCAAAAAACCCGAGCGCCAACCGCCCGGGTGAATCCGTCAAAGCAAATAAAAACCAATGCCCATAATGATATAGGCCGCCAGCAGCGTCGCCCCTTCAAACCAGTTCGTATCGCCGTCGTTGGACAATACGATCATCAAGAGCACCGAAGCGGCCATCGCGACGAGTTCGGGAAGTGAAAAGACAAGCGGCATTTTTTCCGGAAACAAAAGCGAAACGAGCACAAGCACCGGCGCGACGAACATGGCGATTTGCAAGGTCGAGCCGACGGCGATCTCGACGGCGACGTTCATTTTATTTTTGTATGCCATCATGACAGCCGAAGCATGCTCCGCCGCATTGCCGACGATGGCGACGATGATGATCCCGATAAACAGCTCGCTCCAGCCAAACGACTCCGCCACGGTTTCGAACGTATGGACGAGCCGCTCTGACAAGTAGGCAACCGCGAGCGTAGCCAGTGCCAAAATGGCGGTCGCTTTTCCTTTTCCCCATTCCGGCTCCTCATGTTCTTCCGCTTCGTCCGATTTATGCTGGTATACGCCGCGGTGGGTGACAAGCCGGAAGTAAAGGGCAGCGATGTAAAGCAAAATCATAATAATCGAAATGCCGACGCTCAACGCAAGCCGTTCGCCGCCGTCCATTTGCATTGTAAACACTTCCGGAATGACAAACGCGACGAAAATGGCAAACGTCAGCAGCCCGGCGTTATGGCGGGCGTCATAAATATTGAATTCTTGCCGTTTATATTTCAAACCGCCGACAAAAAACGATAACCCGGCAACCAACAGCAAATTTCCCAGCACCGAGCCGGTCAAGGAGGCGAGCACGACATCCACGAGTCCGGCTTGCAAGGCAAAAATCGAGATGATCAACTCGACCGCATTGCCAAAGGTGGCGTTTAACAGCCCGCCGATGCGCGGTCCGGCGACGATGGCCAAACTCTCTGTCGCCCGCCCCATATAGCTGGCGAGCGCAATGATCGTCAAACAATACAGCCCAAACATCAAGACGGTCGGCCAGTGAAGAAAGCCGCCGATTACTGACACCGGCACGCCGATCCATGCCATCCAGGCAAACAACCTGTTCATTTGTGTTTCTTCCACCTTTCCCATCAACATTTTTTCGTTGCATTGATCGTTGCTTGTATGTACGATGGAATACGGGCCAGCCGTTCCGCCGTGAAAAGACGGATTCTGTTTGTTCGCGGGCTGGCCAATTTAAAGAAGTGAGGATATGACGATGCGTTTTGCCATTTTAACTGCGGTCGTGGCCATCTCTGGCTTGTCCCAAGGAATGTTGCTTCCGCTGTTAGCCATGTTGCTTGATGAACACGGCGTCCCTTCGTCCGTCAACGGGGTGCATGCTGCTGCTCTATATATCGGCGTGCTGGCCATTTCACCGTTTCTGGAGCGGCCGTTGGTGAAGTATGGGTATCGACCCATCATTCTCCTTGGTGGTTCTATTGTAATATGTTCGCTTACTCTTTTTCCACTTTTTTCTTCATTTTTTATTTGGCTGGCTCTCCGTTTTTTGATCGGCGTCGGCGACCATATGCTTCATTTCGCGACGCAGACATGGATCACCGACTTTTCGCTGCCGGCTAAGCGCGGGCGGCGTCTGTCACTGTATGGTTTGGCATTCGGCCTTGGTTTTACAGCCGGCCCGCTTCTCGCTTCGCTCGCCTCGATCAATGAGGCGTGGCCGTTTTATTTGGCCGCTCTCCTCAGTTTCAGCGGATGGGTGGCCGTCTTTTGGCTGCCAAAAGAAAAACCGAAGCCGTTTGAACGCTCTTCCTCAGCCGCCGGCCGGTGGGTCGGTGCATGGAAACATGCATGGCCAGCGCTCTTGCTGCCGCTTGCCTACGGCTTTTTGGAAGCGTCCCTTCATTCCGTGTTCCCGCTGTATGCCTTGCGCAAGCAGATGAGCGCCGAACAGATCGCCTTCATTTTGCCGTTTTTCTCGTTAGGCGGCATCGTCTTTCAGCTCCCGCTCGGGGCGCTCAGCGACCGGTTCGGGCGGCGGGCGGTAATTCGTTTTGCCTTGCTGGCCGGCGCCAGCTGTTTTTTGGCCGTGCTCACGGTCGGTGCGTCCACTGTCGGGCTCGCTGCCTGTCTGTTTGCCGCCGGCATGTTTACTGGCTCCCTTTTCTCCCTTGGCATTGCCTATATGACCGACTTGTTGCCGAAAGCGCTCCTCCCGACCGGCAACTTGTTGTGCGGAATGCTGTACAGCCTCGGCAGCATGGTGGGCCCGCCCCTTGCCGGAAGCGCCGTCGATGCGGCAACGAACGCCTTTTTTCTGACGGTCACCGCTGTTCTTCTCATCCCCGCCGTCTGCCTTGCCGGACGGCAGGAACAGGAAAAAGCGGCTTGACCGCTTTTTTATTTTTTGTTTTTTTTTAAAAAAATCATTGACCATTTTATTTTTTGCTGTTATATAATAAAAACAAGATAACAAGTTACTGTTTTAAAACAGAAAAAGGAGTGGCGATGATGAGCAGAGCAGAACGGAAAAACATGATCGAGTTTATCGAAAAAGTGCGGGGGTTGTCGCGGGAAGAGCTCGCCTGCATGACTGACGCCGAGATCGAGTACATTTACGAGCGGTATTACCACCATCATGAAGAAATTGTGGAGTAAAGCGCCGTTCGCTGACCGCCCCAGCGAAAAAGGTGTCCCGCATTGGGACACCTTTTCTAATGATAGCCGTTTTGGCCGTTGGCGCTGCCGCTCGTTTTATGTTTCGGCCTGTTTTTCCCTTTTTGCTTCGTACCCCCGTCTTTTTTCGTGTGCTTCGTCATCGCAATCCCCCCTGTATCAAAATCCCCCGCATTGTTACGTTATCCGGTTTGCGGAGCATTTATGCACATCAACGGAGCCGCTTTCTTCCTTCACGTTCACAATCGAAAATGGCGTTCATTTCCCCTCCTAACACGAGAATCATGCCCGATAAATAAAACCAAATCATCAGCACAATCATCCCGCCGAGACTTCCGTACATGGCTGTATAGTCAGCAAAATGGTTGACATAATAGGCAAACGCCCATGATGTCGCAATCCATCCGGCGGTGGCGAACAAAGCGCCGCGCACGACATTGACGCAACGCAGCTGTTTGTTCGGGGCAAAATAATAAAGGGCGGTAAAAACAACAAACAAGATGATCACGCTCGTCACCCAGCGAAATGTGTTCCATATCGTCAAAAACGGCTGCGACAACCCGAGGGTGGAAAACAAAAACAACCCGATCATCCGCCCGAATACCGGCAATACAAGCATAACGATAATGACCGCGATCATCCCGAGCGTCAGCACAATCGACAGGCCCCGCACAACCCAAAACGGACGGTCCTCTTGTACGTCATATGCGCGGTTGAACGCCCGCATAATGGCGCTCATGCCGTTCGATGCCGACCAAATGGCGCCGATAATGCTTAACGACAGCAGCTTTCCGTTTTGCTCATCCATCAGACGGTGGACATTCGTCTCGATCAGATGAAGCGCTTCTTTCGGCGCATACTGCCGCACAAGCATAAGCACATCTTCGTGCGGGATCGGCAAGTAAGCCAGCAGCGTCATTAAAAACAATAAAAACGGGAACAACGACAACAGAAAGTAATACGCCAATTCCGCCGACAGCCGCGGAACTTCATCCTCCGTAAAGCGCCGGGCCAACTCGCGGATGAACGTCATATCCACCAACACGGGTCGCCCTCCTTTTCCGTTTTTTCATCATTTTCTTTCCCTAGGGGCCAGCCGATGATCGCGGACGATCGCGTCAAGCAAATGCTCGCAGCCGGAGCGAATCAGGCGGTACACTTCGGCAAAATTCCCGGTATAATACGGATCCGGCACATCGTCTTTTTCCCGATCCGGGACAAAATCAAGCAGCCGGGCGATCACCGCCGGCGAATTCGGCCCGGCGAGCCGGCGCAAATCGCTCAAATTAGCGGCGTCCATGGCGATGATGTAATCAAATTCCTCCAAGTCGCGGCGCCCGACTTGCCGGGCGCGGATGCCGGAATAGTCAATGTCGTTTTCACTCAAAATCCGCCTTGTCCCCTCATGCGGCGGCTCCCCGACATGCCAGCTGCCCGTTCCCGCTGAATCAACGACAATCTGTCCGTCAAGCCCCCGTTCGTTCACCAAATGACGGAATACCGCTTCCGCCATCGGCGAACGGCAAATGTTGCCGAGGCAAACAAACAACACTTTGACCATCGAAGCAGCCACTCCTTTCCATCCCGTTTTCTTGGCATTAGTTTTCCCTTTTCATCCAAGCGCTTGATAGCCGCTTTCTAGCAGTTCGTGCACATGCACCTATATTTTACCACCTAACGCTGGCGCGGACTATATTGCCTCTCCCCTTTTTCACCGCCGGTGTGGTACAATACATGATAACCTGCCACGAAAGGAGCGAAACCATGGATTTATCGAAACCGTCCGCAGAAAACGTCGAATATATCGTTGAACAGCTGAAGAAAAAATTAAAAGTGCTCAATTTTGATGCGATTAAGCCGGCCCATTTTTCCGAGGCATGGTATGACGAACTGAAAGACATTTACGACATGGTCATGAAGCGTGAAACGTTCAGTCCAAGCGAAATACAGGCCATTGTTGAGGAGCTCGGAAGCCTGCGCAAGCGGTAATCCTCTCCTTCCGTCACCGGATGGAAGCATCGCGAAGCTGCCTATGTATATAAAAAATTCCTATCGAAAAACTAGGATTGACATTAGCGCCAATTGTGTTAAAATTTTAATCAATATAAATTACATACGCTTATCAAGAGCGGGGGAGGGACTGGCCCGATGAACTCCGGCAACCTGCCGCGTTTGGCAAGGTGCTAATTCCAGCAAAATGGGATCCATTTTGGAAGATAAGGCGTCCCTCGTTCTTCCGCTCTTTCCGAAATGGAAGGGGCGTTTTTATCGCCAGGCTGCCCGTTGCCGGATGAATATCCGACTAATTATGTTGATTTTCTTTGTTTTTAAGGAGGGGGAAACGATGCTCACATATGACCAATGGGAAACGGCCGAAAAACCGTCTTTTCCGTCCAATGATGAAACGAAAGGGGCGTTGGCTGTCCTTGCTTGGGCGTACCGCGAATACAGCGATGATATTGTCTATGCGTGCAGTTTCGGCATTGAAGGGATTGTGCTCATTGATTTGATTTCCCAAGTCAAGCCGGATGCGGAAATCGTCTTTTTGGATACAGGGCTGCATTTCCAAGAGACGTACGACACGATCGCGAACGTACAGGAAAAATACCCGTCGCTCCGCATCGTGATGAAACAGCCGCACTTGACGCTGGAGGAGCAGGCTGCACAGTTCGGCGATGAACTATGGAAACGCGATCCGAACAAATGCTGTGAGTTGCGCAAAGTCATTCCGCTGCGGGAAGTCTTGACCGGCGTCACCGCCTGGATTTCCGGCTTGCGCCGCGAACAGTCGCCGACGCGGCGCCATGTCGAGTACATCAATAAAGACGACAAATTCCGCTCCATTAAAGTGTGCCCGCTCATTCATTGGACGTGGAAAGACGTTTGGAATTACGTATATAAACACGGTCTTCCGTACAACGTGCTCCATGACCGGGGCTACCCGAGCATCGGCTGCGCCCCGTGCACAGCGCCGGCATCGGATCCGAACGATTTGCGCTCCGGGCGCTGGGCCGGCCAGGGGAAAACGGAGTGCGGGCTCCATCTCACATAAGGGGAGAACAACGATATGCTCCTTGCCATTGCCTTTATTGTGTCCTTTTTCTTCGCCATGAACATCGGGGCGAGCGGCGCGGCCGCCTCGATGGGCGTCGCGTACGGGTCGGGCGCCATTCCGAAAAAGTCGATGGCCCTCCTTCTTTGCGGCATCGGCGTGTTTCTCGGCAGCCTCGGCGGCGGAGAAGTAGTGAAAACGATCGGGTCGGGCATTATTCCGTCTTCGATCCTCACCGTCAAAATCGTCGTCATCATTTTAACGGCGGCGGCCATTTCACTTTTTGCGGCGAACATCATGGGCATTCCGCTCTCGACGAGCGAGATCACCGTCGGATCAGTCGTCGGCGTTGGCATCGCCTATCAGGCGGTGTACTTTCATAAGCTGCTGTTTATCGTGTCGGTATGGATCGTGATCCCGATCGTCGCCTTTTCGTTTACGCTGGCTGTCGGCAAATGGTTTTTGGCGCTCAAGCGAAAATATCCGCAGCTTGAACAAGGGCGCTGGCAAAAAACATTCATGGCCTTGCTCGTTGTCACCGGCTTTCTCGAGGCGTTTTCCGCCGGCATGAACAATGTGGCCAATGCCGTCGGGCCGCTCGTCGGCGCCGGGCTGATGGCGGTCGGGCCGGCAACTATCTTCGGCGGCTTGTTTGTCGCTGCCGGCGCCCTGTTGCTTGGGCATCGCGTGTTAGAAACAAACGGAAAGAAAATTACAAACTTCTCCCCGTTTGAAGGAAGCGCCATTTCCGGCACGGGAGCCGTGCTCGTCATCATTTCGTCGCTGTTTGGTTTGCCTGTTCCGCTTACGCAGATTACGACATCGGCGATCATCGGCATCGGCACGGCGAAAAGCGGGATGTCGATTTGGCAAAAGCGGATTGTCGTGCAACTGTTGAAAGTGTGGTTTGTTTCGCCAATATTTTCCCTTGTCATTTCGTACAGCCTTGTGAAACTGTTGCTTGACAGCGATGTTTACACGGTGATTGCCATCTTCAGCGTCTGCCTGGCGACGCTTGGCGTCATCAGCTTAAAAAAAACAGTCGCCGAAGAAGAGCGTTCGCTTCATGAACATGGCGGCGGCATTTAATGAACATCTATCAATCTAGGAGGTTATGAACATGAGTTTGAGCATTCCGCATGGCGGCACATTGATCAACCGTTGGAATCCGGATTACCCAATCGATGAAGCAACGAAAACGATCGAGCTGTCCAAAGCCGAACTAAGCGACCTTGAGCTGATCGGCACAGGCGCCTACAGCCCGCTCACCGGGTTTTTAACGAAAGCCGATTACGATGCGGTCGTAGAAACGATGCGCCTCGCTGATGGCACTGTCTGGAGCATTCCGATCACGCTGGCGGTGACGGAAGAAAAAGCGAGTGAACTCGCTGTCGGCGACAAAGCGAAACTCGTTTATGGCGGCGACGTCTACGGCGTCATTGAAATCGCCGATATTTACCGCCCGGATAAAACGAAAGAAGCCAAGCTCGTCTATAAAACCGATGAACTCGCTCACCCGGGCGTGCGCAAGCTGTTTGAAAAACCAGATGTGTACGTCGGCGGAGCGGTTACGCTCGTCAAACGGACCGACAAAGGCCAGTTTGCTCCGTTTTATTTCGATCCGGCCGAAACGCGGAAACGATTTGCCGAACTCGGCTGGAATACCGTCGTCGGCTTCCAAACGCGCAACCCGGTTCACCGCGCCCATGAATACATTCAAAAATGCGCGCTTGAAATCGTGGACGGCTTGTTTTTAAACCCGCTCGTCGGCGAAACGAAAGCGGACGATATTCCGGCCGACATCCGGATGGAAAGCTATCAAGTGCTGCTGGAAAACTATTATCCGAAAGACCGCGTTTTCTTGGGCGTCTTCCAAGCTGCGATGCGCTATGCCGGTCCGCGCGAAGCGATTTTCCATGCCATGGTGCGGAAAAACTTCGGCTGCACGCACTTCATCGTCGGCCGCGACCATGCGGGCGTCGGCAACTATTACGGCACGTATGATGCGCAAAAAATCTTCTCGAACTTTACGGCCGAAGAGCTTGGCATTACACCGCTCTTTTTCGAACACAGCTTTTATTGCACGAAATGCGAAGGCATGGCATCGACGAAAACATGCCCGCACGACGCGCAATATCACGTTGTCCTTTCTGGCACGAAAGTCCGTGAAATGTTGCGCAACGGCCAAGTGCCGCCGAGCACATTCAGCCGTCCGGAAGTGGCCGCCGTTTTGATCAAAGGGCTGCAAGAACGCGAAACGGTCACCCCGTCGACACGCTAAAGGAGGAGCGAGATGAGCACGAATATCGTTTGGCATCATACATCGGTGACAAAAGAAGATCGCCGCCAACGCAACGGCCATCATAGCGCCGTCCTTTGGTTCACCGGCCTGTCCGGCTCCGGCAAATCGACGGTGGCGAACGCCGTCTCCAGACGGCTGTTTGAGCTTGGCATTCAAAATTACGTTCTCGATGGCGACAATATCCGCCACGGGCTCAATAAAGACCTCGGCTTTTCCGCCGCCGATCGGACAGAAAACATCCGCCGCATCGGCGAAGTCGCCAAACTGTTTGTCGACAGCGGCCAGTTCGTGTTAACGGCATTCATTTCGCCGTTTGCCGAAGACCGGGCGCTCGTCCGCCGCTTAGTCGAAGAAGACGAGTTTATCGAAATTTACGTCAATTGCCCGCTTGAAGAATGCGAAAAGCGCGATCCGAAAGGGCTGTATCAAAAAGCGCGCCGCGGGGAAATCCGCGAATTCACCGGCATCGATTCGCCGTATGAAGCGCCGGAAGCGCCGGAGCTGACCATCGAAACGCATCGTTATTCGGTGGACGAATGTGTCGAGCAAGTGCTCGCGTATTTGCGGGAGCGCGGATTCATCCCCGCATCGGAAACCCATTAACGATACCGTGTCTCCCACTCGAAAAAAGAGTGGGAGACGATTTTACAAAGTCGTTTTCATGCCACGGCCAGGCCGTTTACAATGAAATTCAACGGAACACGAGTGTTGATTATCCATTACTTTACTTAAAACTCACATTTCGCACCCTGAATAAAAATTCAAAATAAGCCTGATTTGATCGAATAAAAATTAGTTATTTTACAATATTTGTATAAAAATTTATTTTTATGCGAATATTTGGGTTATTTTTTGTATATTATGCAAAGGTTGCGAAATATGAGTTAAAAACACAGAATCATATGGCTGAACACAAGCTTTTCTGCCTCTTCCCACGAACAAGAACGCCGGCGGGCAAATGTCATTTGCCTGCAAAGCGTTCATTGTTCGAGGAGGGCATGCTATACGCATGCCCAGTCGGCATGGCAAGCGAACTGCTTGCCGACTACGGCAGAAAAGCTAGGAATAGAGCGATATCAACTGGTTTTTAATGGTTAATCAACACGCCCGTCAACGGAACGTTTGCACTGCTGCCGGCAGCCGATGGGATCACGACAGAAAGGGCTGAAACAACGATGGGGAAAGTATATTTGGTCGGGGCCGGCCCCGGCGATCCGGAACTCATTACCGTCAAAGGGTTGAAATGCATTCAACAAGCCGACGTCATTTTGTACGACCGCCTCATTAATGAAGACTTGCTGGCATATGCCAAGCCAGACGCTGAACTCATTTTTTGCGGCAAGCTGCCCGGCTACCATGCTATGCAGCAGGAAACGATCAACCATTCACTCGTTCTGCATGCAAAAAAAGGAAAAACAGTTGTCCGTTTAAAAGGCGGCGATCCGTTTGTGTTCGGGCGCGGCGGTGAAGAGGCGGAAGCGCTCGTTCAGCACGGGATCGAGTTTGAGATCGTCCCTGGCGTCACATCGGCCATCGCGGCGGCCGCTTACGCCGGTATTCCTGTCACCCATCGCGAGTTCAGCTCCAGCGTCGCCTTTGTCACGGGGCATCGCCGCGACGGAACCCGCGAAGACATTAAGTGGGAAAGCCTCGCCAAAGGCATTGATACGATCGCCATTTACATGGGCGTCCACAATTTGCCATACATTTGCGGCCAGCTGATGAAATACGGCAAGGCGCCGGATACGCCGACGGCGATCATTCAGTGGGGAACGACCCCCATCCAGCGCACGGTCACCGGCACGCTGGCGACAATCGCCGCTATTGCCGCCAAAGAACGCATCGAAAATCCAAGCATGGTCATCATCGGGGATGTCGTCCGGCTGCGCGCCAACATTCAATGGTTTGAGCGGTTGCTGTCATCATCGGCAGCCGCCGGCGCCACCTCGTGAGGCAATGGCGATGGAAGCCATTTTGTACGTCAGCCACGGCAGCCGGGTTCCGGCTGCGCGCCGAGAAGCAGCCCGCTTCGTTGAACAATGCAAGGCGGCCATCGACATCCCGATTCAAGAACTGTGCTTCGTTGAGCTGGCTGAGCCGGATATTGCGACCGGCGTTGACCGTTGCGCCGCCCAAGGGGCAACCCGTGTGATCGTCATCCCGTTGCTGCTTCTATCCGCCGGACATGCCAAACAGGACATTCCGGCTGCGCTTAAAGCAGCGAAACAGCGCCATCCGTCTTTGGAGATCGTCTGCGGAGCGCCGTTTGGCGTCCACGATGCAATGATTGACATCATCATCGACCGCATCGGCGAGCAGCCGGCGCCGCTTGATCATGAATCAATGGTTCTGCTGATTGGCCGCGGCAGCAGTGACCCGGATACGAAGCGCGACATCGCCGCCATCGCCCGGCGCTTGCAAGAAAAAACGAGCGTGCCGCACGTTGACGTTTGTTTTCTCGCCGCCATCCGCCCGACGCTTGACGAAGGGTTCAAGCGGGCGCAGGCATCCATATACCGGCGCGTCTTTATCGTGCCGTATTTGCTGTTTACCGGCGTTTTAATGAAAACAGTCGAACGGAAGCTGCAAGCGATGCCTGTTTCCGATCAACAGTGGCATTTATGCTCATACTTAGGGTATCATCCGCGGCTTGTAACGCTCATTCAACAACAGGTGCAGGCGCTGTCGGCAGCGAAAAAAGGAGCTTGAGCAGACAAGCTCCTTTTTTCATGGTATGATGGAAGCGAAGCGACCGCAGCGAAGGAGGGCTTCAATCATGATGAAACGGGTTCATGTCATGGTCGAAGGGCGCGTGCAAGGCGTCGGGTTTCGCTATTTCGTCCAACACGAAGCGCTCAAACGCCAGCTGACCGGCTGGGTGAAAAACAACGATGACGGGACGGTGGAAATGGAAGCCCAAGGGCATGAAAGCGCGCTCCAACTGTTTTTGGATACGATTGAAGCCGGCACGATGTTTGCCAAAGTTTCCCGCATGCACGTTGAGCCGCGCCCCGTCCGCCCTGACGAAACTAAGTTCCGCATTGTGTACGGAAGCGGCATTTGACTGTTGCACCGCTTGGATCTATTCCCAGCGCAGACGTTGTCCGTCTGCCGCCAAGCGCTCTTTCCACCAATGAAAAAGCGGGATCACCATCCGTCCTGCTTAAGCCGGCCGCAAATGCGGCGCCGCATATTGAAAACACGTCTCCAAAATGGCCGTATTCGCACGCTCATTTTTTTGCTGCGCTTCACGGCAAAACGGATGGAATACATCGACAGCCGCTTGCGGGTACTCCCCGCATATGTCCACGCCGAGCACTTTTTTATAGAATAGCAGAAGGCGCAAACAAGCGAGCAGCCGGGAAAGCGGCATCATCCCCTGATCCCAGTTCGTCACGGCGTCTTCGCGGCGCAGCGCATCTTTATCAATGCTGATATAGACGCTCCCGGTCGGAATAGCGTTCAAAAGCGCCGTCGGCCATTCATCGTGATCATCGAAAGGAAGAACTGTAATCTTTGGAGATAAACGAAGATGGCTTGGAGAACATGACGGACCAACAATGATGACTTTTTGCAGCTGCGGATGTCCGAGTGCGTAAGCGACCCACGAGCCGCATGAAATGAGGCGGTCGCTCCCCCCTTCGGCATCGGTATGATGGTCAAACAAGACGAGCGTAAACGGCTCTTTCATCTCCTTTATGAGCAAATAGCTTACATAATGGAAGTTGCCGTTCCCGATTAAAACCGCTCCGCGCATCCGCCGACGGCGCAGCCGCCGTTCGATTTCGGCGAGAGCCTCCCCGCTGCAATACAAATTCGTCTCCGGCACATCCGACAGATCGATCCATTCGTGCGGAAAGCGGAACAATCGCTTTTGCGGCCGGTAAGTGCCGTCAAAATTGAGCATCGTGACACCATTGCCTTGAAACCCCATTTCTCCTCACCCTTCCTTTCGCTGAATCGTTGTTCAACGCCTCTCAGGTGCGGATGAGTCCAAGCTGTGTCCGTTCTTCATTATACAATGAAAGACGAAATATTTCCGTTCCTATGCCTTGGTCATGTACAATAATAGAAAACAGCTAAAGGAGGGACCCCGCGTGCAGCCGATTGACGCCGCCGCTGTTCAAGAGGCGTTGGATCGCTTCGCCAATCGCGACGTATACATCCATTTGGAAACGACGAACGGGGCGTACGCCTCTCATCATAACGAACGATTCTTTTCCGCCGGCGCTTACATCCGCAACGCCCGCATCCGCTTCACCCGCGGCAAAATCACCGGCCCGGGGCCGTATCGCGTCGGGCTGAAGCTTCAAATCGGCTGGGTGTACGCCGAAGGGCTGACCCATTGGGAATGGACGAACGAAGGACAATTGTTGTTGGCCGGACACGATTACGAAGGGAAACTGGCTGTCGCTCTTGAGCTGAGCGACACGCCGTTCGCATAAGGAGGGTCTTGCGATGAAGGAACGACACGTACTTGTTGTGTTTCCCCACCCGGATGATGAGGCGTTTGGCGTTTCGGGCACCATCGCCCAGCATGTGCAAAGCGGCACACCGGTGACGTACGCCTGCCTGACCCTTGGGGAAATGGGGCGAAACATGGGCGTGCCCCCGTTTGCCAACCGCGAAACGCTTCCGCTCATCCGCAAGCAGGAGCTGGAAGAAGCGTGCCGCGTTCTCGGCATTCGCGATTTGCGCCTGCTCGGGTATCGCGACAAAACGGTCGAATTTGAGGATGAAAACGAACTCGCTGACCGGATTGCCGCCATCGTGGCAGAAACAAACCCGTCGCTCGTCATCACGTTTTACCCCGGCTACAGCGTTCACCCTGACCACGATGCATGCGGCGCTGCAGTCATCAGCGCCTTGACGCGCTGGCCGAAGGAAGAACGGCCGACCGTCCATTGTGTGGCGTTTGCGAAAAACTGTGAACAAGATCTTGGCCAGCCAGACGTCATCCGCGATGTCAGCACGGTGATCGAGACGAAGCTGGCCGCCATCCGCGCCCACCGTTCGCAAACTGAAGGGCTGATGCAGGCAGCCTCCAAGCGCGGCGATGCGCTTGCCTGGCTCAAAACAGAGCGGTTTTGGACGTACCGTTGGGATGATTGACCTGCCTAACCCGCCTTGAACAAGGTGTCCATCCCGATGAGGACACCTTGTTTCCGCGTTCACCGAAACCCCGCCGAGCCGCTGAACCAGCTATCAACTTCCGTTGTACAACTAAAAAGCGGCCGGTCAGTGAACGCATCGACAATATACATCGGAATGTTTATGGCTCTTTCCCTCTTTCCCCGTTTCGTTCTTTTTCGTTCACCAATAGCTGGGCCAACTCTTCATCCCATCGGCCCCGCTGCCGGAAAGACTCAGCAGCGAGCGCCCGAAACAGCCGCTTTCGTGCGGCATCGTCCGCCACCTCACGCAAAATGATATCGCGGGCCTTCTGCAAAAACTGAAGATACGGCTCATACTCTTCACCATACTTCTCCTCAAGCTCGCGGCGGATGCGGCGGGCAAGCGCCGGACTTGCCCCCCCGGTCGACACGGCAATGGTGAGCGGACCGCGGCGGATGACAGCGGGAACGTGAAAATCACACCGTTTCGGGTCATCCACGACATTTACGAGTTGGCCGGGCGCTGCTGCTTGCGCCACCGCTTCGTTCACATTCCGGTCGTTTGTCGCCGCAATGACAAGAAACGCTCCTGCCAAGTCGTCTTCAGCGAACGTTTTCTTACGCCAAACGATCTCTCCTTTGGCCGCGAGCGCTTCAATGTCCGGCACCGCCTCCGGGGCGATTACCACAACGTCCGCTTCTGCTTCGAGCAAACCGTAAACTTTCCGCGCCGCCACCTTCCCGCCGCCAACGACGACCGCGCGGCGGCCGCGCACATGAAGAACAATCGGATACCCCACGGCGCAACCCCCCATTCCGGCATCCATCAGGCAGACTGAGTCGGTTTCTGCGCACAAACAGGCGCAATCTTCCCCGACCTCCTGCCTTGGCTGACAACAAAAAGTAAAAAAAGAAGCCGTGCATCAAACACGGCCTTTTTCTTCATTATATCATCCTTGTTTCACTTCTTGAAGCCATTTCGCCAACCGTTCATTTTTCTTTTTCATATGCTCAAGCCATTGCGGGAGCAGTTTTTTCATGGCCTCCTGATCATTGTTCTCCATCGCTTGCCTCGTTTGTTCATGAAGCTGATGAAGCTGTTGTTTTTCTTCTTTCGTCATCCACCGTTTCATTTTATGCAACTGTTTCAGCTCTTGTTTGAAAAAAAACGTTTAGCGAAATTTCTCTTCAATACGCCGCCCATAGTCGCGCAGCGCCTTCGAGTTTGCCGGTTGCCGTTTTTTCATCAGTTCGGCAAAACGAAGCTGTTTTTCCGTCCATTTTTTCGTAAGTTCCTGCTTTTTCTCGTCATCCTCGCAGCAACGAAGCAAGTCCTCGAGCGTCAAAAGCTCTTTGCGCAACTCCGCTTCTTCCCTCACATAGCCGGCGTTTTTCAGCAACAAATACCCGAGCCGCAGCTCCTCTGGAATGCGGGAAAGGTCTTCAATCTCAAGCGGTTTGCCGAAGCCGGGCAAGTTGTCAAACTCGCCGTTTTTCATCGCCTCGCGAATTTTCTCCTCGGCGATGCGCCAAAATCCGTCCATTTCACGTCAACTCCTGCGCCCGCCGCCTCGCATGCTGCTCTTTCAAAAAGCGAACAAACTCATCATACGGAAGCGGTGGGGAAAAGTAGTAGCCTTGCGCCTCATCGCACCGTTTTCCTTGCAAATAGGCCGCTTCGGTCTCCGTTTCGACCCCTTCGGCCAACACTTTGACACCTATATTATGCCCGAGGCGGATGATCGCCGGCAAGATGACATCTTTTTTTCCTTGAATATGCTGGACGAACGAACGGTCGATCTTCAGCCGATCGATCGGCAAATCGGTCAGGTAGCTGAGCGAGCTGTAACCGGTGCCGAAATCGTCCATGCTGATCGTCACACCGAGCGCCTTCAGGTTCGAGAGAATATCAAGCGCACGTTCTGTATCCATGGTCATCCGCTCCGTGATTTCCAGATCTAAATGGTGCGGGGGCAGCCCGGTGTCAGCGAGCAGGCCGGCGAGTTTATCCACAAATCGGCGGCTTTCAAACTCGTATGGCGATAAATTTACGGAGACAGACAAGTGCGGAAACCGGTCAAGCAGCTGTTTTGTTTGCCGGCAGGCGGTGCAGATGACCCATTCATTGATCGGGATGATCATCCCCGTTTGTTCGGCAACCGGGATAAACAATGATGGAGGAACCATCCCTTTTTCCGGGTGGCGCCAACGGATGAGCGCTTCCATGCCAATGACTTGCCGGTCGTAAAGCCGAATCTGCGGCTGGTAATAGAGCTCGAACTCCCCGTTTTCGAGCGCGCGCCGCAAATCGCGTTCCATGGCCATCTTTTCATGCAGCCGGTCGGCCATCGGTTCAGTGAAAAAGAGAAAATCGCTTGCCGCTTTTTTTCGCGCCTCATAGCGGGCAATATCTGCCTTACGAATTAACGTTTTCGCCTCCTCCCCATCTTTCGGATAGACGCTGATGCCGATGTTCACCGTCACATATAGCTCAAGACCGTTGACAACGATCGGTTCGTCAGCAACTTCAATCAACCGTTTCGCTGCTTCCTCCGCTTTTTCATTCGCGCTATCCGGCAGCACAGCGATAAATTCATTTCCGCTCCAACGTCCAACCATAATCCCTTTCTGCTCTCGCCAAAGGCGGGCCAGATGGAGCAAGACCTCGTCTCCAACAGCATAGCCGTAAAAATCGTTGATCGTCTTAATGCCGCTCACTTCCAAAAACATGACAGCCGCTTCTTGGCCATTCCATTTGGCGCCGGCGAGGCATTGTTCGATCTGTTTATACATCGCTTCTTTGTTCGGGAGACCGGTCAGTTCATCATGGCTGGCAAAGTATTGCAGCCGCCTTTCGTTTTGCTTCTGCTCGGTCAAGTCGCGGACAGCAGCAACCATCACGTTTTGCCCTTCGTAATCGTAACGGCGCTGCAACACTTCCGCCGGAAACACCGTTCCATCCTTTCGGCGCAGTTCGATTTCAAACCGCTTGCGCTCCCCATCCGAGCGGGCTTCTGTCATCGACCCTTGAACTACAAGATCATCTACAGGCAAATGAACCAATTCACTTTCTGTATAACCAAGCAAGCGGCACGCCGCCTCGTTGACTTCGATAATTTTGCCGCCCGCGTAGACGATCAAGCCTTCCGTCGTCATTTCCGCCAACCGCCGCAGCCGATGTTCGCTGGCCGCGAGCATTTTTCTGTACGCGGCAAACGCCTTCTGCTCCATGCGCTGATGGAGCGCCAGCAAGTATATCGCCGCCCCGATCCAAAACAGCATCGCCATCGCCCACATCGCCTTTTGCCGCTCCTTTTGCAGCCGGAGATCGTACACGGCCGCATCGTAATCAATGCCCACAACGGCATCGATGGATCCATCGGCGGCGCGAATCGGCATGAAGGCGCTGATGCTTCTTCCCCACTCATCGCGAGTCGGAGCCTTCTCCATCACAAATTGCCCCTGAAATGCCTGCTCTATTTCCGGAAGGTGATGGCGGTACACCGTCCCCGGCGGCACCGGCTGCTCCTTCGGGCCGTCAATGCGGCCGTTCCGGTTGTAATCAACAGCTGGAGCCACGACGAAATACACCTCGCCGCGCTCATTTTTCTTCATCGTGTATACACTCAAAAGGCGGCCGTGGCTTTGCCAGCGCTCAAGCGCCTGAAGCGCGGATGGATACACCGGAGAGGAAGCAGCCTTTTCATCGAGCCGGTCATGGCCTATGGCGGCCAAATCGCCGGCGATCATGCCGGCGATTTGGTTGGCAGCTTCTTCGTATTCACGATGTTCATGCTGTTCCGCATAGCGGATGTATGCGATGCCTGCGCCGAGAAAAAGCAAGGCGAACAACGCAAAGGAGGCGACAAGCTTCGGCGCGAACCGCCACGGCGACGGCGTCCGATGCCGCTTCGCCATCCAATGGCCGTACACATAAACAGCCACAGCGGTCGTGAGAAGCCCTGCCACATATAAGATATATTCCGGTTTATTCGACATCATTCATCACCGTCATAGCTTTTTCGATGCTCTTCTTTCATTATAAAGTCGGTGTTCCCTGCTCGCTTCCCTCCGCCGTTCCTATTCATTCGACAGCATCCGACATGAACCAACCGCCTATAGGACTGAAGTATTAGAAGAAGCGTGCCACCGTCGACTTACATGCAAACGCTTTTCATAAAACGATAGGATTGGATTGCTACAAACCTTTAGGACTAGATGCTATATTTGTAATCACACTGTAACATTATTTAATTCAACTGTAAAAAACAAGACTGTTTTCCTCTGTTATACTGTAATCAAACAACGTCGAATGGAAAATGATTTTGTCGGGGGTTCGGGAAAATGAAAAAATGGCTCACTCTTGTTTCTGTAGCATTCATCGTTCTTTTTTCCTGCTTCTTTGTAAACACTTCCAGTTATGACGCAGCCGCCAACAAGACGAGGCTGATCGCCGAGGCCAAAAAACTGGTCGGCACTCCGTATCGGTATGGCGGCACAACGCCAAAAGGATTTGACTGCTCCGGATTTGTTTACTATACCCATAAAAAAGTCGGCGTCACGTTGCCGCGCGCGTCCAAAGAAATGTATAAAAAAGGAAAATACATACATAAATCGAAATTGCAGCCAGGGGATTTGGTGTTTTTTGACACTTCGAAACAGACAAAAGGCGTCTCCCACGTTGCCATCTATATTGGGAACAATCAAGTTATTCATGCCGTTTCCCGCGGTGTCAAAATCGACAGCTTAAACAGCAGCTATTGGAAAACAAGATATGTCGGAGCCAAGCGTCTGTAGCGGTTCATTGCAAAAGCTCTCTGTCATATTAAGCGCGCTTAATAGGCAGGGGGTTTTTATTATGCCAAAAAAGCGGCCCTCCGAAACCGGAGGGCCCAATATATATTCATAGGGGATCGGGGGAATACTTGGAAACGTTACGCTATTATTCATTTCCTCCCTTTTCGTCTTTTATACATGAAAACAAAAAAATTTTTTATGATCCCCAGCCGCAACGGCTGCCCCCTCCCGTTTCGACAATATGGACATAAAGCCGCGGCTCTTGTCGAATGGTATAGATGATGACTGGTTGTCCGTTCATCGATTTTTGACAAAGGCAGGTGTTTCCGTTGTTCGCTTCCTCACAGCTGGGCGTTGATTTAGGGACGATGAATGTCAGGCTGTTCAGCCAGACGAAAGGGCTTCTGTTTGACGAACCAGCAACGGTCGCCTATAACCGCCAGGCGGACAAGCTTATGGCAATCGGCCAAAAGGCAAAACAAATGATCGGCAAGACTCCGCCCCATGTTGAAGTGACGTATCCATTGCGAAACGGCGTGATCGCTGATTTTGACCGCGCCAAGGCGCTGTTGCAGCAAGTCTTCAAACAGTCGGGCAAACAGCTCGGCCTCGCTTTCAAAAAACCAGACATCGTCATGAGCGTCCCATTCCACGCCACCTCCGTCGAGCGCCGCTCTTTTTACGAAATCGCCAAACATTGCGGAGCAAAGCATATTCATTTTATTGAGGAACCCGTCGCAGCCGCCATTGGCGCGGATTTGCCGGTCGGCGAGCCGGTCGCGAATGTCGTCGTCCATTTAGGGGCCGGCAAAACGGAAGCGGCGATCATCTCGTTTGGCGGCGTCGTCGCCTGCCGCTCGCTTCGCATCGGCGGCAATCGGCTTGACGAAGATATTAGGCAATACGTCCGCCAGCGCTACAACATGTTAATCGGGGAACAGACAGCCGAGCACGTCAAACTCGAAATCGGCAGCGCCCCAGGAACGATCGTGGATCAGTCGGTAACGATCCATGGCCGCGATTTTGTCACCGGCTTCCTCAAAGCGGTTTCCTTGGACCCAACCGAAGTGCAAACCGCCCTCAAAGAATCGCTTTGGCAAATTGCCGAAGCCGTTCGCGCTGTTCTTGAAGAATGCCCGGCCGAACTGAGCGGCGACATCATCGACCGCGGCATCGTGCTCACCGGCGGAGGCGCCTTGCTGCATGGCATCGAGCAATGGCTGAGCACGGAACTGCACGTGCCGGTGCATGTCGCGCCCAATCCGGCTGAAGCGGTCGCCATCGGCACGGGGAAGGCGCTCCAGGCGATGCCAAAGCGCCTCGATGCAGCGCTGTAGCTCATTTCCAATTCCCGATCATTGAATCAACTCAAAACCCCCGCGCCATCGCGGGGGTTCTTGTTAGACCAGCTATGGGCATTCCTGGCACGGAGAGGCCGCCCACTGTGGTGTTAGGACGTCTGCCGAATGCGCTCCTCCCCTTGCGTTGCTTGTGCTCCCTCGGCGGCCTCAAGCAGCAAATCCACAATATGGACGGCGCGGACGCTTCCTGACAGCCCGGCCCGTTCAATGCCAAGCTTCATTTGTAGCAAACACCCCGGGTTGGCGGTGACGATCGTCGTCGCTTTCGTTTGTTTCGCCATTTCCATTTTGTGGTCTAAAATTTGCATTGACATCTCCGGTTCCATAAGGTTGTAAATGCCGGCCGATCCGCAGCAGCGGTCAGCATCGTTCATCTCGCGGAACTCGACGCCGTCAATCGCCCGCAACAAACGGCGCGGGGCGGCCGCCGTTTTCATGACGTTGCGTAAATGGCACGAATCTTGGTAGGTGATCGTTTGCGGCGCCACGCGAAGCGGTAGTTGGTGAAACCCGAGTTCAACCAACACTTCAGAAATGTCTTTGATTTTCGCCGCAAACGCCTCCGCCCGGTCGCGCCATTCGGGATCATCCTTTAACAGGTGGTCATATTCAAGCAAAAACGCACCGCAGCCGCCGGCGTTCGTCACAATGCAGTCGACATCAAGCTGCTCAAAAGCGGAAATGTTTCGCTTGGCCAACTCTTTCGCCATCTCTTTTTCCCCGCCATGGCCGTGCAGCGCCCCGCAACACCCTTGGGACGGCGGGATGATGACTTCGCAGCCGGCGAGCTGCAATAGACGCAGCGTCGCATCGTTTGTTTCCATAAACATCGTATCCATCAAACAGCCAGCGAAAAAGGCGACCCGTTTTTTCACCGTACCGTCCGGATTCAAACGATGCGGCCGGTTTTTCATCTCTTTTGCCGTCGGCACGTCCGGCAGCACGCGCTCCATTTGCCGGAACGAGGCCGGAAGCAGGCGAAGCAGCCCCGTTTTGCGGGCAAGCGTCCGCAAGCCGGAGCGCTGATACCAACCGAGAAGCGCCGTCGCCTTCCGCATCCGTCCTTGATGCGGAAACAGTCCGGCAAACACAAGCTTACGGATGAGGCGAACCGGAAGCGGCATTTTTTTATGCTGGGCGATAATGTCGCGCGCCTCTTCCAGCAGATGGCCGTAGCGAACCCCGGACGGACAGACCGACTCGCATGCCCGGCAGCCTAAACATAAGTTGAGCGCCCGCTCCACCTCTTCGTCCGGCTCAATCAGTCCATCGACGACCGCCTTCATTAAGGCAATCCGTCCGCGCGGCGACTGGGCTTCTTGCTGCCCCGATTCGATGTACGTCGGACATGATGGCAGGCAAAAGCCACAGCGCATACAGTTCATCAGTTCATCCTCATCCATCCGTTCTTGAAACGCTTTCTGAATGAGCGCTCGTTCTATCTTCGTTGTCATCGTGTCACCACCACCCGTTTTCTCGTGCTTTTGGCGAACACTTTGCCCGGATTCATAATATTGTTCGGGTCGAGCGCCTGCTTGACCGCTTTCATGGCAGCGATGCCGGCCGGACCGAGCTTCCATTCCAAATACGGCGCTTTCATCACCCCGACGCCGTGTTCGCCGGTAATCGTGCCACCCAATTCAATCGCTTTGGCGAAAATTTCTTCAAACGCTCGTTCCACCCGCTCCATTTCTTCACGATTGCGGGCGTCGGTCGGACAGGTCGGGTGCAAGTTGCCATCGCCGGCATGGCCGAACGTACAGATCTTCAACTGGTACTTCTCGGCAATTTCATTGATTGCTTTGACCATTTTGGCGATTTCCGAACGCGGCACGGTTGCGTCCTCTAAAATCGTCGTTGGCTTTAAGCGCGCCAACGCCGACAGCGCCGCCCTCCGCGCCGTCCGCAGCGCCTCTGCTTCTTCCTCCGAACGGGCGAGTTGAACGGACACCGCCTGCTCGGCCCGGCAAATATCGGCCATCTTTTTCATATCGCGCTCTACCACTTCCTTCGGCCCATCCTGCTCAATGAGCAAAACGGCTTTCACATCGGTCGGCAAGCCGATGCGGGCGAAATCTTCGACCACTTCCAATGTCGGCTGGTCCAAAAACTCGAGCGTCGCTGGAATGATCTTGTTGGCGATGATTTTCGACACCGAACGGGCGGCCGCCTCCAAATCTTGATAAAGAGCGAGCATCGTCTGCTTCGTCTCTGGCATCGGAATAAGTTTTAACGTCGCTTCGGTGACAATGCCAAGCGTTCCTTCCGATCCGACAAACAGACGGGTTAAGTCATAGCCAGCTACATCTTTTGCCAGCTTGCCACCGGTGCGGATGACATCGCCGTTCGCTAGGACGACTTCCAACCCGAGCACATAGTCGCGCGTCACCCCGTATTTCAGGCCGCGCAAGCCGCCTGAGTTTTCGCTGATGTTGCCGCCAATCGTTGAAATGTTCATCGACCCCGGGTCCGGCGGATAAAACAATCCTTTTTCTTCAACGGCTTTCGCCAAATCAAGCGTCACCACTCCCGGCTGAACGGTCGCGGTTAAGTTTTCCTCATCAATTTCCAAAATGCGGTTCATATGGTTAAACAGAAGAACGATCCCGCCTTCGACCGGACACGTGCCGGCGCAAAGGTTCGTTCCTGACCCGCGCGGCACGATCGGGATGCGATACTCGTTGCAAATTTTCGCAATTTCCGCGACCTCTTTCGTATTTCGCGGCGCAATGACCGCATCGGGGAGCGACTGAAACTGCGGAGTCGCATCATACGAATAGACGAGCCGCCCCGTTTTCGTGTCATCGTAGTTTTCAGCTCCCACGACTTGAATCAACCGTTTTTTCGCTTCATTTGGAATCAATGGTCTCACCCTTTCCACATCCATTTGCATTCGCCGACAGCGGAAAAGGGGCTGGGCTTGGCGTCTGTTTCCATCCAGGCCAAGCCTCGTCCCCCTTCGCTGCCGTTACGGAATCATCCACGATAATACCGTCGATTGCAGGTACACGAGAATACCAATCAAGATAATTAAGAATATGCTATGTTTGACCGTAAAGCGGAACAAGTCGGACTCTTTGCCGGTCAAGCCGACGGCCGCGCAGGCGACCGCGATCGACTGCGGCGAAATCATTTTCCCGACGACGCCGCCCGATGAGTTGGCCGCCAACGCCAGCACCGGATCCATGCCGATCGATGTTGCCGTCACTTTTTGCAAATTGCCAAACAATAAGTTCGACGACGTATCCGAACCGGTGATAAACACGCCGAGCCAGCCTAAAATCGGCGAGAAGAACGGGAACAACGGGCCTGTTTTGGCCAACGCCATCCCAAGCGTCGTGCTCATGCCTGACGAGTTGGCGATGTAGGCAAAGCCGACGACCGAAGCGATCGTCACAATCGGATATTTCAGCTCGTTAAGCGTTTCCACAAACGTGCGTCCCCAATCTTTCCACGAGATGCCGATGATGAACTTGGTGACGACCGCCGCCAACAAAATCGCCGTCCCAGCCGTGCCGAGCAGCTCAAGCTTATACACCGCCGCAATCGGCTGACCGCTTGGGTTCAAAATTTGGTTATTGAGCCCCGGCACAGGCGGCATAAACGTCAAATGGGCTCCGATGGCATTGACAAGCTTGAGCAAACCGTTTGTTCCTTCATAATGACCGGTGAGCGCCGCTTTCACCTGCGGGATGCCCCAAAGCGAGATCAACGCCGTCAGCACGAGAAACGGCGACCAAGCGCGGAACACTTCCCCGCCGCGTTGCGTCGCGCGAGCAACTTGCCCAGCGGCCGCCACTTCCGACTCCGTTGCAAAGTGGAATGTGCTTTTCGGCTTCCAATATTTCAAAAAGACAGCCAATGCGACGATCGAAACGAGCGAGGACAAAATGTCCGGCAGCTCCGGTCCTAAAAAGTTCGATGTCAAATATTGCGTGAGCGCGAACGAAACGCCGGAGACGATAATGGCCGGCAACACTTCGACTGTCTTTTTCCATCCTGCCATAATCAAAACGAGATAGAACGGAATGAACACCGATAAAAACGGCAGCTGCCGCCCGACCATTTTCGAAATTTCCATCGCCGGCACACCGGTCGGCCCTTCCATCGAGATGATCGGAATCCCGACCGCCCCGAACGCCACCGGCGCTGTGTTGGCGATCAAACAGATGCCTGCGGCGTACAGCGGGTTAAACCCCAATCCGGCCAGAAGCGCCGCTGAAATCGCCACCGGCGCGCCAAACCCGGCCGCCCCTTCCAAAAACGCCCCGAACGAAAAGGCAATGAGCAGCGCCTGCAGCCGCCGGTCTTCGGTGAGGGAAACGACGGAGTTGCGAATGATGTCAAAATGGCCGGTCTTCACCGTCAGCTTATATAAAAAGACGGACGTAATGATGATCCAGCCGATCGGGAGCAGCCCGTACACCGCCCCTTGCGTCACCGACATGACCGCTTTGCCGGCCGGCATCCTGTAAGCGATTACAGCCAACACCAAAGCAAGCAGCAACGTCGTCAGCCCGGTGACATGCCCTTTCATCCGCTTGACGGCCAAAGCCCAAAAGAAATACAAAATCGGAATGAGTGCGACAATGGCCGATAACCAAAGCTGGTCGGCGATTGGCGTAAAATCTTGCTTCCACTGCATGCGGTTTTCTCCTCCCCTTTATGCCCGACTTAGCGGCGTTTGCAAATGATCGCCCACTGATCTTTCTGTTTCACTCTTCCAGTCATCAGATGACCGGATAAGAAACGCCGTCTGTCTCAAATTATAAAAGCGTTTTCTCCAAAAGACAATAGGTGTTTTTTCATTTTTTTGAACTTTCCACTCACTGCTTCCTCTCCCCAGCTGCAAAAAGCGCTTGTCTCTTCCCATGATGCTGTATCATAATAGACATTGCAGGAGATTTCCCCTACAATCGGAAATCTACTTTATCGTATTGAGGTGGATCCATTGGCATTTAAACGGATCAAAACGAAAAAAATTTACGAAGAAGTGGCCGAAGCGATTTTTGATATGATCAAAAACGGCGAGTTGAAGCCCGGTGATAAGCTCGATTCCGTCCAGCAGCTCGCCGAGCAGTTCCAAGTCGGGCGGGCCGCCATCCGCGAAGCGCTCACCGCGTTAAAAGCGATGGGGCTGATTGAATTGAAGCAAGGCGAAGGGACGTACGTGCGTGAGTTCGATCCGACGATGATGACATTTCCGCTTTCGATCGCCGTCTTAATGAACAAAGAAGATATTTGGCACTTGCTTGAGGTGCGCAAACTGCTCGAAGCAGGCGCCGCCTCGCTCGCTGCTGCCAAACGGACAGAGCGCGATCTTGAAGCCATGGCGGAAGCGCTCCGACAAATGAAAGAAGGCATCGGCAGCGATGAGCTTGGCGAAAAAGCCGACTTGGCGTTTCATATGGCCATCGCCGAAGCATCGCAAAATCCGATGCTCACAAGCATCATGAACAGCGTTTCCGGGATGATCGTTGAAACGATGCGGGAAACGCGCCGCATTTGGCTGTTTTCGAAACACACGACGACCGAAAAACTGCTTGCGGAACACCAGGCCATTTTTGAAGCCATTCGCAAACAAAATCCAGACGCCGCCCGGGCGCGCATGCTCGACCATTTGACAAACGTCGAAAACGTGTTGCGCCGCTACGTTCGCACTCAGCAGCCAAACTGAGTGCGTTTTTTGCAAAAAAGAGCTACGAATCTGAAAAAATGGTTTATAATAGACATATAGTCATCAGATGACCAGTTCACTGAATCCTCAAAAAACAGGAGGGAAACGAATGAAAGTGTCCTTGTTCGTCACTTGCCTCATCGATCTTTTTTATACGAACGCCGGCAAGGCGACCGTCGAACTGCTCGAGCGGCTCGGCTGCGAAGTAGATTTTCCAAAAGCGCAAACATGCTGCGGCCAGCCGGCGTATAACAGCGGTTACGTCAAAGAGGCGAAAGAAGCCATGAAACAGATGATGCGCGCGTTCGCCCACGCTGATTACGTCGTCACCCCATCCGGCTCGTGCGCGGCGATGGTAAAAGAATATCCACACCTTTTCCACGGCGACCCGGAATGGGAAGAGGAAGCGAAACAGCTTGCGGCGAAAACGTACGAATTGACGCAATTTCTCGTTGATGTCCTAAAAGTCGAAGATGTCGGCGCCTCGCTCCACGGACGGGCGACGTACCATACGTCTTGCCATATGACCCGCCTTCTTGGCGTCAAAGAAGCGCCGCTTTGCCTATTGAAAAACGTCAAAGGGCTTGAGCTCGTTCCGCTGCCGAACGCCCACCAGTGCTGCGGGTTTGGCGGCACATTTTCCGTCAAAATGGGGCCGATTTCCGAACAAATGGTCGATGAAAAAATCACGCATATCGAAGAAGTGGACGCCGACTATTTAATCGGCGCCGACTGCGGCTGTTTAATGAACATCGGCGGGCGCATCGAGCGGCTCGGCAAGCCGATTCGCGTCATGCATATCGCCGAAGTGCTCAATCAACGAAAGTAAGAGAGGAGGATCCCGGACATGCCGATGAAAATTGAAAACGGTCCGTTTTGGAAGCGGGTCGAAGAAAACTTGCACAACGATTTTATGCGCGGGGCGGTCGCCGGCATGCAAGACCGCGGCTATGTGCGGCGGCTTGGCGTCATCGAAGAGCTCGGCCATTGGGAAGAGTGGCGGTCGCTTGCTGAACAAATCCGCAAGCATACGCTCGAAAACTTGGACTTTTATTTAATGCAACTCAGCGAAAACGTTGCCAAACGGGGCGGCCACGTCTTTTTCGCCCAAACAGCCGAAGAGGCGAACGACTACATCCGCCGCGTCGCTTTGGAAAAGCAAGCGAAAAAAATCGTCAAATCGAAATCAATGGTGACAGAAGAAATCAACTTAAATCCGGTGCTTGAGGCCATCGGCTGTCAAGTGGTCGAAACCGACCTCGGTGAGTACATTTTGCAGATTGACGACCATGACCCGCCGTCGCATATCGTCGGTCCGGCGCTCCATAAAAACAAAGAGCAAATCCGCGATGTCTTTCAACGGAAGCTGGGCTATACGAAATCGTCCGACCCCGTTGAGCTTGCGCGCCACGCCCGTGAAATGCTGCGGCGCGACTATTTGACGGCTGACATCGGCATCACCGGCTGCAATTTCGCCATCGCTGAATCGGGATCGATCACGCTTGTGACGAACGAAGGCAACGCCGATTTGGTGACCGCATTGCCGAAAACGCAAATTACCGTCATGGGGATGGAGCGGATCGTGCCGACGTTTGAGGAGATGGAAGTGCTGGTGAGCATGCTCACACGAAGCGCTGTCGGGCAAAAACTGACGAGCTACATCACCGTTCTCACCGGTCCGCGCGATGAAGGCGACGTCGACGGTCCGGAAGAATTCCATCTCGTCATCGTCGACAACGGGCGTTCATCAATTTTAGGCACGGAGTTTCAACCGGTGCTGCAGTGCATCCGCTGCGCGGCTTGCGTCAACGTCTGCCCGGTCTACCGCCATATCGGCGGCCATTCGTACGGTTCCATTTACTCCGGCCCGATCGGCGCGGTATTGTCGCCGCTGTTGGGCGGCTACGACGACTACAAGGAGCTTCCGTACGCCTCCTCGCTGTGCGCCGCCTGTACCGAGGCGTGCCCGGTGAAAATCCCGCTTCACGAGCTGCTCATCAAGCATCGCCAAATCATCGTCGAGCGGGAAGGAAAAGCGCCGGTCGCAGAAAAACTGGCGATGAAAGCGTTCCGCCTCGGGACAGCCTCATCGTCGCTCTACCGCTTCGGCACGAAATTCGCACCGAGCGCCTTCGCTCCGTTTGTAGAGGACGGGCGCGTCACAAAAGGACCCGGGCCGTTGAAAGCATGGACGGAAAGCCGCGAATTTCCGGCGCCGAGCAAAGAACGGTTCCGTGACTGGTTCCAAACACGCCAAAAAGGAGGGAATCCATCATGACGCGTGGCACCATTCAAAACCGCGATGCGTTTTTGCAAACCATCGCCGAGCGCCTTGGGAGAAGCCCGCGCCTGTCCGGCGTCTCCCGGCCGCAATGGGATTATGCGCCGCAATGGACGGTGTTTGCCGGCTATAGCCAAGACGACTTGCTGAACGTGCTGCAAAAACAATGCGGATTGATCCATACCGATTACATCGAGACGACAAGCGCCGAACTTGCCGGCGCGCTGAGGCGGCAAGTGGCCGCCTATGGCGGCGGTCTGGTCATCGTGCCGGATGACCCGCGCTTTGCCGAGTACGGGCTGTCCGCCTTGCTTCGCGACGAATGGCCCGCGGAACAAACGACCGTCCATATTTGGAATCCGGCGCTTGGACGCCAAAACATTGACGCCGCCGAGCAGGCGAACGTCGGCATCGTCTTCAGCGACATCACGCTCGCGGAATCAGGGACAGTCGTGTTGTTTTCGCGCAATGAACAAGGGCGGGCCATTCACTTTTTGCCGAAAACATATATCGCCATCGTCCCGAAAAGCACGGTCGTGCCGCGCATGACGCAAGCGGCGGCGGTCATTCACGAGCAAATCGAAAAAGGCGGGCTCGTCCCGTCGTGCATCAACTTCATCACCGGCCCGAGCAACTCAGCCGACATTGAAATGAACTTGGTCGTCGGCGTCCACGGGCCGATGAAAGCGGCGTATATCGTCGTCACCGACCGTTGACCAAAACGAAACGGTGCCCCTTCTTGATATCATGGGGCACCTTTTTTCCTTCAATATTGCCGGCTGACATCGACCGCATTGGCAAGCGGTTCGCCGGTTTCGATGCAACGGAGCGTGTCTAAAATGCTTTGGGCGGCGTCTTCGGCTGACGTGAGCGCCGCGATATGCGGAGTGATGATGACATTCGGATGAACCCAAAGCGGCGAGTGCGGCGGAAGCGGCTCTTCTTCAAACACATCAAGCACCGCGAGGCGGACGTTTCGATTTTCGAGCGCGCCGACAAGCGCCGTCTCCTCGACCGTCGCGCCGCGGCCGACATTGATAAAGCCTGCATTGTGCAGGCAGGCAAAAAACGTCTCGTCAAAGAGATGATGCGTTTCCTCGGTGAGCGGAAGGGCCGCGATCACCCAATCAGCGCAGGCAAGCGCTTCCCCCGCCTCTTCATGGCGGTAAACAGCCGAAAACGGCGGCGTGTCTCGGCCGCTTCGCGAGACGCCGATCGGGGAAACCCCAAATAAACGAAGCGTTTCCGCGATGCGCCGGCCGATTTCGCCCGTGCCATAAATGACAACCCGCTGTTCGCCAAGCCGCTTCGGAGCGAACGGCTTCCACTGCCGCTGCTCTTGATGCCATGCATAAACGTCATGGCATTGGGCGTCGCGCAGCAAGTAGCTGAGACAATATTCGGCGATCTGCTCGCCGAACGAGCCGACCGTCCGCGTCAGCAGCACGTCCTTCTTCCATTCCCGCTTCCATAAAAACGCGTCAACGCCCGCGCCAAGCGAATGCACCCAGCGCAAGTTGGCAAGCGAAAACGGCCCGGCCGGCCGAAAGCCGACGTACGCATCCGCCCAGACGAAATCATCGTCCGTCAGTTCTTCCTCCGCCACAAAGCGAAACGCTTTATCGGGCCGCTTGTCCGGAAGAAGGGCGGCAAGCTCGGCATAAAGCCTTCCCGTCACGAGAATGCGTCGGATGTTCATGGCATCACACCACCTCCAACCGCTCAAATCAACGTCCCTTCTTCACGCTCGGCTCTTTTATTCGTGATGTAGCCGGCAGACACGACCAAAATCGTCACGCCAGCGGCCACCGCGTAGACGAACGGTCCGTAAGAAAGGTGAAACCAATGCAATACCCCTTCATCCCCTGCCATCATCTTTCCGGCCGTCCACGCCAAAATGCCCGAGCCGACGTATGCGATCCAACGATGTTTTTCCATCACATGGACGATCGCTTTGGAGCCGAAAATCATGATCGGGATGCTGATGGCGACCCCAAGCGCTAGCATGCCTAGATGCCCTTCCGCCGCCCCGGCGACGGCGACGACATTGTCCAAGCTCATGACCGCATCGGCGATGATGATCGTCATGATGGCTTTCAGCAACCGGTCTGCCGCTTGCACTTTGGCCTCCTCCTCCCGCTCAACAAGCACTTTATAGGCGATCCAGACAAGCAGCAAACCGCCCACAAAGTGAACGAACGGGATGTTGAGCAAAAAGACGATGACCGCCGCAAACAAAATGCGGAGCAGCACCGCCCCCGCCGTTCCCCATACGATCGCTTTGTTCCGCTGGTCATTCGGCAGCCGGCGCGTCGCCATCGCAATGACGACCGCATTATCCCCCGACAAAATGATATCAATTGCAATAATCTTCCATAACGCCAACAGCGCCGCGGCAGAAATAGTCAACAAAAGCCCCCCTCTCCCCTTTGCTTTTCTTCTTCATCATACTGCAAATTTCAGTGGGGGACAACTATCAACCCATCCACTGCCTCACTGGAAATCAACCGAAAATCTCGGATGAGATGATACACAATGGGCGATGATCCCGTTGCCTACACTGACACTGAAAGCAGAAGCTTCCCGAGTCCATCTCGTGAAAAGTCGCAGAAAACGGACTCTCTTCTCAAACGGACTTCTCTTTCAGCCGAAAGCAGTGGGTTTGGCGAAATCGGTCATCTTTCACCAACCTTTTTGGCTGCGCTTAGCCAACATTCGTCTCCCGTTTTCTAAAGAGACGTGAATGGACGGTCCAAGGCCCATGAAGTCGTCTCTAAAAAAAGGAAGCCAGCTTTCACGAATGCGTCTTCCTTATCTTTCCTGAGACAGAGCACGAATCCATGCTCGTTTCACTCTGATCCTATTGAGCGTTCTACGATCTCCTCACCGTTCTTTGGCCATCTCCTTCCAAACACCTATCCTTTGGCGAGATCGAAGCTCTTTCCCATTTGTCCACTTCACTTCCCCTCCTCATTCCCCACCATTTCTCTTTTACACCCGCACTTCCTGGCAAACAACGCCATGTTTGGCTCTTTCCTCAAGCCACTTAGCCACCGCTTCAATGTCATCGGAAAAGACGCGATCTGCGGCAATCGAAGAGACGATTTGGCGCGCCTCGTGGTAAAGTCGCTGCGTTGACGGGGCCATACGCTCGATGCCGCGCGCTTCAACAGCCTGCAACGCGCAAATGAGCTCAATCGCCAGCACCTTTCTTGCGTTTTGCACGATCATGTACGCATGGCGGGCGGCCGTCGTTCCCATGCTGACGTGGTCTTCCTGGTTGGCCGATGATGGAATCGAATCGACGCTGGCGGGGTGAGCCAGCGTCTTGTTTTCTGAAACAAGTGAAGCCGCGACATATTGCATGATCATCGCTCCTGACTGCAAGCCGGGCTCTGGGCTTAAAAACGCAGGCAGCCCTTCGCTGAGCTGTGGATTGACGAGCCGTTCGATGCGGCGCTCGCTGATGTTGGCCAGCTCCGCCGCCGCGATTTTCAGCAAATCCATAGCGATCGCCACCGGCTGGCCGTGAAAGTTGCCGCCAGAGAGCACCGCCCCGTCGGCAAAAATGAGCGGATTGTCCGTCGCCGCATTCATTTCGATTTCAAGCGTTTCCTTCACATAGCGAAGCGCCCTGAGCGACGCCCCGTGCACTTGCGGGATGCAGCGGAGCGAGTACGCATCTTGCACGCGCCGCTCCCCTTGCCTTGTGGCAAGCTGGCTGCCAGCTAAATAGCGGCGCATTCGTTCCGCCACCTCCGCCTGCTCCGAAAATCCGCGCGCTTCGTGGATGCGCGCGTCAAAGGCATCGAGAATGCCGTACAGCGCTTCGATTGTCATCGATGCGATCCACTCGCTCTCATACGCAAGCTGCTCCGCTTCCAAGCAAGCGAGCGCCCCAACCGCTGTCATGGCCTGCGTGCCGTTAATAAGCGCCAGCCCTTCTTTCGCTTGCAACGAAAGCGGCGAAATCCCTGCTTGTGAGAGCGCTTGATGAGCAGACATCCGCCGCCCTTCGTACATCACGTCACCCTCGCCGACCAGCGCCAGCGCCAAATGGGCAAGCGGCGCCAAATCGCCGCTCGCGCCGAGGGAGCCTTGCTGCGGCACGATCGGATGGATGCCGGCGTTCAAAAAGGCAAGCAATTGCTCAATGACCGCCGGCCGCACACCGGAGTACCCTTTTAACAACGCGTTGGCTCGCAAAAGAAGCATCGCCCTCACGACATCTTCGGCAAACGGCGCGCCGACCGCGCAGGCGTGCGAGCGGAGAAGATTCAGTTGCAGCTGCTCAAGACTGCTCCCTTCAATGCGCACATCGGCGAGCTTGCCAAAACCGGTATTCACGCCATAGATCGTCCGCCCATCGGAGATCGCTTGCTCCACTGCCGCGCGGCTTTTCGCGACCGCCCTCATACTTTCCTCCGCAGCCGCCACCCTCTCCTGCTCATAGACAACACGTCTTACCTCATCAATCGTCAATGTATGTCCGGTCAACACAACCATCATTCCCATCCCCTTTCATCCTATTTCGCGCAGAAGACTCCCACTTCAACGACCAAAGAAAGTAAGTGGGAGAGGAATGCGCGTTCCCCCTTTCTTTTGTGTATGATAGAATAAAGGCGTGGAGAAAACCGTTCAATAAAGGCACTCCAATCACGGCTACTCGATGTATGGAGTTGGTTACAGGAAACGTTGTAACCGTAAAACATCGAGCGTAGGTCCGTCTGTTGTGTGTGGAAGCCAAGTACTGCCAACAGACACACCGAGAGAATCGGTAACGATGCAGGCATGACCTGCGTCGTTGGGCAGCTGTCAACCTGCCCCTAATGCAACCCCAAGTCAAGGAAGGAGGACGAAGTCCGTTTGCACTTCTGGGGAGTTGCAAGCCTCCACTTCAAGCGTGAGCGAAGTGGGGGTAGTTGACTGGTTTTCCCAATCAAGCTCCTTTCCCAATTAAAAAGGAGGCGGCCTGCCATATGGCAGTGTTCGCCTCCTCATGACTCATCGCTCTAGGCATGGAGCGTGCTTATATATGATTGATTCCAAGCCCCGCCGCCTCGTGCTCGAGCCCGCGCACCGGGGCGCCGATCGTCCCGTACAACGCAACGGCGATCCATTCCCCTTCGTTCGGCTGTTCATACGGCATGCCGCGCACGACGGCGAAACGAAGGCCAGCGGTTCTCAACAAATCTCCCAGCTCTACCTGCCCCCTCGTCACGCCATGCACCGCCTCTAAAATCGCATGGTATAAGGCGTGCATCTCGCGGTACAAGCCGCCGGCCACCACTCCATGCCGCTTTGCCGCCGTCTCAATCGCCGCGACGATTTTGTGCGGCTCCATCGCCCCGACCCGCCCTTGGCAATAGCGCCACGAAAGCGCCTCAAGCTGGCTCAAGACCGGGCCTTCCTCCCCCTCATCCAGCATCGCCAGCAGCAACGCCTGCCGGCCGATGCGCGCTTGTCTTGGTTCCATGGCTTCTACACACCTATTGGTCTTTTTTTCTATTGTATGATGACAATGAAAGCGATGTCAATGATGAATTTCCATTTTTTAGTTCATTAAAACAGTAACAGGATGAATGATCGCCGTTGATGCCTCTGGATGAAAAATTAGGGGAAACATGTGCTTCGCGGCGAGCCATCAACCACTCCACCTTCTCATCTTCAGCTTTCCATTTTTTTGATTATATGATATCATATAAATATCAAATCGACATTATAAGGGGGATAGGGATGAGAGAACAAGAAGCATGGCGCATAGATGGATTTATCGGCATCGGATGCGTCGCCCTTTTCGTTCTGGCTGGTTTTGTCAGCCTCATTCAAGCGCAGCTCTTATTGGCCGTTTTCTGCTTCGCCCTTGCCGCCTTCTTGGCGACTGGCATCACGATCGTTCAGCCGAATCAAGCAAAAGTGATCATTTTTTTCGGCCGCTACTTTGGCACGATTCGCGACAGCGGGCTGTTTTTCACCGTGCCGCTCACCGTTCGCAAAAAAGTATCGCTGCGCGTGCGCAACTTCACGAGCAAGAAGCTGAAAGTGAACGATGTTCAAGGCAATCCAATTGAAATCGCCGCCGTCGTCGTCTTTCGCGTCATCGATTCAGCCAAGGCGGTGTTTGACGTTGATGATTATGAACAATTTGTTGAGATTCAAAGCGAAGCGGCCATCCGCCATGTCGCAACGAAATATCCATACGACACGTTTGAAGACGACAACGAGATCACGCTGCGCGGCAATGCGGATGTCATTTCCGATGAGCTTGCCCAAGAATTGCAAGAACGGCTGCGCATTGCCGGAGTCGACGTGATGGAAGCGCGCCTCACCCATTTGGCCTACTCGCCGGAAATCGCAGGCGCCATGCTCCAACGCCAGCAAGCCGCCGCCATTTTGGCCGCCCGGAAAAAGATCGTCGAAGGCGCCGTCTCGATGGCGCGCATGGCGATCGAACAGCTTGACAAAGAAAACGTTTTAGAGTTAGATGATGAACGAAAAGCCGCAATGGTGAACAACTTGATGGTGGCGATCGTCTCCGAACGCGCCGCCCAGCCGGTGATCAATACCGGCAGTCTATACTGATGGTTGTGGAGTGCGATGACAAAGAAAAAATCATTCCCTTTGCGCATTGATTATGACCTGTACGCCATACTAGAGCAATGGGCGCAAGATGAGTTTCGCAGCGTCAACGCCCAGATCGAGTATTTGCTGCGGGAGGCGGCAAAGCGGGCGGGACGGCTCGGGAAGGGAAAAACGGATCAACAACAAGGAAGCTAGCCAATGACGGCTGGCTTCTTTTGTTTTTCAGTCATGGGCATTTGTTGCCGAAATATAATGATAGCAGAGCTCTTTTTCGAAAGGGGGACGACCTGATGGCCCACCCGCTGCCGCCGCTTACAACCATTACGAAATCTTATGGATCGTCCGTCCCACCGCGCTTTCAACAGCTCAGCCGCCTTTGGCGCAATGCGAAAGGAGGATGAGCCATGGAGAGTTACCATGCTGTGCTCGAGGCGATCGCCGCCGCGCCGGGCGACGGTGTGTTAGCCATCATCATCAGTGTGGAAGGCTCAGCCTACCAAAAAGAAGGGACGTGCATGTGGATTGGCGCCAACGGAGAAACAGTCGGGCTGCTGAGCGGCGGCTGCCTGGAAGAAGCAGCGGCAGCTTACGCGCGTGAGATATTGGCGAACCGCCAGGCAGCCGCTGTTTCGTTTGACTTGCGGACTGAGGATGATTGGTCGTGGGGGCAGGGCGCCGGCTGCAACGGCCTCGTCCACATTTGGCTCGAGCCGGTCACAAGCGACGCAAAACTCGATTGGCTGGCGCTCAAGCGTTGCCTTGACCGCGGCGAACATGTACTGATGGTCCGAAGCATCATGTATCCAGACGAGCGGCCGTTTTTCCAAAGCGAAACAGGCGAACAATTCGGCGGTTGCCGTCGGACGCCGCATCGGGAATGGCGCGAATGGCTTCACAAAACGCCGTTTTATCAAGGGCGAAGCGGTTTGTACGAAGTGGACGGGGAAACATTTTACGTTCAGCACTTTTGGCCAAAACCGCGCCTTGTCGTATTCGGCGCCGGTCCGGACGCCCCGCCGCTCGTCTCAGCCGCCAAAGCCGCCGGGTTCTCCGTCACCGTAAGCGATTGGCGTCCGGCGTTTTGCCATCCATCCCATGTGTCCGACGCTGATGAATGGGTGGTTGGCTTTCCGCATGAAACGGTGCCAATGCTCCATTTGAATGAACGCGATTTTGTCATCGTGATGACCCACCAATTTGAACGCGACCGCGAACTCGTCTCGCTGCTGGCTGACAAACCGCTCGCCTACCTTGGCGTGCTCGGCCCGCGGCGGCGCACCGACCGCCTCTTTCCTTCCGGCTCCGCCCCGCCGTTTGTCCGTTCGCCGGTTGGGCTGTCCATCGGCGCGCGCAGCCCACATGAAATCGCCATCAGCATCACCGCCGAGCTGATCAGCGTGTTGCGCAGGCATGGAGCGGAGGCCGCCCAATGAAGGACATCACGATCGCCGCCATTTATTTAGCGGCCGGACAAAGCCGGCGGATGGGGGCCGATAAACGCGCCCTGCCATGGGGGGATGGGACGCTTGGCGCCGCCGGCCTGAAAGCGGCGCTTCGTTCCTGTCTAGCGCCTGTCATCGTCGTCATCCCCCCGTCCGATACGCTCGCCTGGCTTCCTGACGCGCTGCTAGGCCATGACAAATGCCGCCTTGTCCGTTGCGCCGCCTGTCACCGCGGCCTGGCTCATTCGCTGGCCTGCGGGTTGCGCCGAGCGATGGAGGAAAGAGCGGACGCCGCTGCTGTCTTATTGGCCGACCAGCCGTTCGTCACATCCGACACGATCAATGCGCTGGCCGGCCTTTATCGCCGCCACCGTCCTGATTACGTCGCCTTCGCCCGCTTCGGCACGCCGATGCCCCCAGTCATTTTTGGAAAACAAATGTTTCCTTCCCTGCTTTCTCTAAAGGGCGATGCCGGCGGGCGTGCGCTCCTTCGCGACCCCCACTGGCGCGGCCTTTTGTATGAAGGCGGCGAAACAGCCAGCCTCGACATTGACACGAAAGATGATTATAAACATGCCGTCATCGTTCGAGAAGAAAAGGAGGGACGCCCCATACCCGTCAAGTTTAGCGGTATAAAATTTTTAAGACGATACTCGTGTTC
>ERZ1673811.10-NODE-10-length-76722-cov-19.464855_pt1 | contig 76722 bp, 71 predicted proteins | sample MGYA00580151_ERZ1673811 | MGnify/ENA primary metagenome ERZ1673811 (study PRJEB41219, sample SAMN04549620) | soil metagenome | isolation source: soil | place: USA: Wyoming, Fireholl Drive Yellowstone National Park | collected 2009-07-28 ...
TTGGAAGCCCCCACTTCAAATTTTCGCTAGAAAATTAAGTGGGGGTAGTTCACCGAGAAGGAGTTAAGCGGCGGTGTCAATTTTCTTGTCTTCTCTCTTATGCAAGGAATCACGTTTGCTGCAGGAGTCTATGTCGTACTAGCAGGCGCACTGGTCACAGGTGCGCCGCTCATGGGGGTACATCCTAACCCGATGGGACGGGGTGATGACACCCCCCTAAACTTGGGCGTTGTCCGAACCAGAAATGGATGAGGACGCAAACGATCCAAGAATCCCATGCCTTTAAGCGTGTGGAGTGTCAATCTACTTTCTTCAGCAAATACATCTCCTCCTCCACTTTCGCGATGCGGCCAAGTTGATAATCAAGCCGCTGATGAATGAGGGAGATGTCTTCTTTTGTCGCCATTTGCTCGCGAAGGCGGGAGAGCTGGTCTTTTGTTGCCATTTGCTCGCGAATGCCGGCCATTTCTCCGCGGAGGCTGGCGATTTCATGGCGCATGCCGTCTTGAATGCTGCGCTGTTCGAGTTGATTGTCGCGGATCGCTTTGATCATTTCCGTGTTTTCTTTCATCTGCTCCTTCAGCCAGCGCAACTCTTCTTCCTGCTTGTCCATCCGTTGTTCCAGTTTGTCCATTCGTTGTTCAAGTTGGCCCAATTTTTGCTTCACCGTTTGCATGTCTTGCTTCAGGACGGACATGTCATCGACAAGCCCTTGAACAAGCGTCGTTAACTGCCGCAACAGCTCTTCCATGAAGAAACCTCCTTACATTATTAAAGATGGGATTCACTTGGGGCGTTTCGACCATGAAACGTGAGGAGTCCAAGATGTGGAAATAGGAGAGGAAACGCCTACAAGCTCATTATATCATGGCTTGGCTAGGTCATCACTCCTGAATTGAGGGAAAGAAAAGGGATAAAGAGGGGGTGTGTTGAATACGTCATTAGCAGAAGTTGTGGTAGTTTGAAGAAAATAGATGGATGGGAGAGGGAGCATGAACGGATGGACGAAGGGGAAAAACGCGGCGCTTCTGTGTATAGCGTCGATTTTTTTATTTTCCTGCAGCAATGCAGCTGATCGCGGCGTCGAGGAAGTGCTGGCAGCGCCAAACGAACTGGCGGGGCAAACCATCGAGCATCCACCGCTGCCGAGTGCGGCTGACAAAGCGGCGATGGCGCTCGCTGCAAGGAAACAAGCGGCGCCGAAACCGAGCGAGGTGCGCATCACCATCAGCGCAGCGGGGGATGTGACGATCGGGCGCGATGAAAATTATGGCTATGCGTATTCGTTTGATGAAGAAGCAAAGAAGCACGGCTTGCGCTATTTTACGAAATACATTGAGCCGATCTTCAAAAAGGACGATTTTACGACCGTCAATTTGGAAACGACGCTGACGACCTCGACGCGCAAGGCAAGCAAGACATTTCGTTTCCGCGGCCACCCGAGTTATGCGAAAATCTTAACTTATGGCGGCATTGAGGCGGTGAATCTGGCCAATAATCATACATACGATTACTTGCAACGAGGATACAATGACACGATTGCCAGTTTAAAAAAGGAAAACATCGGTTATTTCGGCCGTACGCTTCGGCTCATGAAAACGGTCAAAGGCATTCAAGTCGGGGCGCTCGGCTATGAAGGTTGGAGCAATACCAGCACGTTGCGCAAGCAAATCGCCAACGATATTCGCACGCTTCGGAAACAAGGAGCCGACATCATTCTAGTCCATTTCCACTGGGGAGTGGAACGAAGCTATGTGCCAAACAGCACGCAAAAGGCGCTCGGCCGCTTTGCGATTGACAGCGGCGCCGATTTGGTCGTCGGCCATCACCCGCACGTCGTGCAAGGGATCGAGGAGTACAAAGGCAAATTTATTGTCTACAGTTTAGGGAATTTTATGTTTGGCGGAAACAAAAACCCGAGCGACAAAGATACGTTTGTTTTCCAGCAGGTGTTTTCTTTTCAAAACGGCAAGCGGACGGCCAAAAAAGAAATCCGCGTCATCCCGTTTCGCATTTCATCGGTGACGACAAGGAACAACTACCAGCCGATGCCGTTAGCGGGAGGGGAAGCAGCCCGAGTGAAACGGAAAATTGTCTCGCTGTCGGCGAAAATCAAAAAGCCGACTTGGGCCGCGTACGAAGTGAAGTAAAAAAGGATGGCCCTTGTTTCGGCCATCCTTTCGCTTTTTGCAAGGTTAAGAGCGATCATTGATTAAGTTGGCGACGAGCACGTACCGCTGCGGAGCAGGGCCGACGTAGCGGAACGGATAGCACGTGGAAACGGTGAGTGTCGCTTTCGGCTTTGGAACGATGACCGTCCGGTCGTCGGCGTCGACGATGCGCACTTTGCGCACTTTATAGGTGAATGTGCCGGCGGACGTACGGACGATCAAGAGATCGCCTTGGCCGACTTCGCCAAGACGGCGGAAGACCGTGTCGCGATGGCCAGAAAGCACGCAGTTGTCCGCCTCTCCTGGCAGGACACTGCCGGCGTAATGGCCGACCCCTTTTTCCAACTCGTTTTCATCTGTACCGTGGTAAATCGCTAGGCTCATGTTGAGCTTCGGGATGATGAGTTCGCCGATTTGTTCGCCGATTTTGGGCTGTTTTGGGTAGAGTGAACTTTGGATTTGCATCGGCGCAGCGCCTGTTTGTCTCTCTATTTCAACAGACAGCGGTTTGACCGCCTCCAAGCCGTTTTTCCACTTCAAGCCGCTAACGGCGGCTACGGCGATTCCTGCTGCGATCAAGCTTGCTCCAAAAAAGCGCACGAGCCGTTTCCGGTTCATTTATTTCGCCTCGGCTCCTTGGCGGAAGCGGACAAGGAATGCGCCGACACCGATTAAGGTCAAACCAAAAAGCATATAAGCGGCATACGGGGATGCCGTCTTCGGCAGTTTCGCTCCGGCTTCGGTCCGCTTCAGCGGTTTCGGCGGCGCCGGTTTCACCACTTTTTCGATTTTCGCTGCCTGGCCGCTCTGTTGCAAGTCTTCGCCGATTTCATCGAATATGTCGGAGGCAAACATCTCTTCGGTCACGACAAAATCAGCCAGCAGCTCGCCGTCAGTGCTGTAAATTTCAACAAGCAAATCGTAGCCGTTCGCTGATTCCATTGTCAGCAGCGTCGACAGGCTGAGCGGCTTTTTCTCGCCACCTTTTGTCAAATAAAACTTCGCTTCCAGCTGAAATGTGGAAAGCAGGTCGGTCCATACATTGGCGATCTCAGCGATTTGCGTTGGCGATAGCTCCGTCACGCTCGTAAAATCGTACGCACCGATCGCCTCAAGCCGTTGGCCGATTTCTTCCATTTTCTCGGCGAATTGCGGATCTTCCATATTCAGCGATTCAAAATGGTTATAGAGCTTTTCCAACTCTGCGTCCGTCAAACCAAGCTCGTCTAAATCCGGAAGCAAGTAGTCGATGACTGTCTCCGACAGTTCCTCGACCGTCGCATAATTGTCAAGCGAATCGCCGTTTTTAGACAGCAGTTTTTCCAATTGCGTTTTCGTCATGCCAATTTCTTGTAAAAATTTGTTTAATGTTTCTTCGGTCAACGGCGTCAAATTTCGATAATAATCGACGATATCTTTCAGCTCGCCGATCGAGTGGTAATCGGCCAACGATTCGCCGTGCCGATCAAGAAGGGCGATGAGCTCTTCCTTTGTCATTCCGCGTTCGTTTAGAAAGGCGGCCAGCGTTTCATCCGTGATTGGAACGGAGTAATCTTTAAACAGTTCGATATATTCTTCCAGATCATTGTAAAATAAAAACACATCAGTAATGGCCTGTGACTCTTCCATTTCTCCATTGTCGATGAGCATTTGTCGAAGCTGTTGTTCGGTCAATCCGTGTTTGGCGAGCAACTGAGCTAAATTTTCTTCCGTGAGCGGCTCGCCGAACTCACGGCGCATTTCGTCCACGCTGTCAAACTCATCGAGCGAATAGCCTTCATAGTCCAAATAATTTTCCAGCTCTTCGACTGTGATCCCTGCTTCATTTAAATACTGCTCTAAAGCTGGATCGTTGCGTTCAATGGCGAACGCTGAAGCTGGCCATATAGTGGTGATGGATGCGGCCAAGGCAAAAGGAACGATGTTTTTCATGTCGTGACCTCCGTTTGTTTGTATATACGAATTCAGTATATAGGGACATGAGAAGGTTGAAAATAGTGAAATATATGGAATTTTTTATATAGAAAGAACTTCCCGTTGGCATCGAATGTTTTCCATGTATGACTTTTTCAGAGGAAACGTATGCTAACCGTTGAACGGGAGCTGTCGAGCAAAAGGAGGTGGAGGTACAATGGATCGCTTATTCCGTCTGTTCCGCGTTCAGCGCGGCCGCGGGTTCTGGAATCCATGGTTGGGGGTTGTTAGACGGCGAAGAAACCATAACGCCATTTGGACGCTCGTCAGCGTAAGCTTAGGAGCGGTGGCAGCCGCGATGTTGGGGGCGAGACAAGGGAGACGCATGGCGCCGATGACGCAAGGACCGATGCGAAACGTGATTCGCGGCCTCAACCGCTGGATGAGCCGGCGGATGGGAACGATGCAGCCTGTTGCAATGGATTTTCCTGCAAAATCATCCAAAAGTAATGAGATGTAGCCGCTTGTGATAGTATTGGATGACCGATGGGATCATGGAAAAGGGTGTTCCAAAATGATGGATGGGCACCCTTTTGTTTTGTCCTAATGATTTTGAAGGTTGAAAAAGATAGAAGATTGTAGCATAATATTTTTATTAACTAAATATTCAGAAATATAAAATAAAAGCGAAGCGTTCTTGGTACATGAAAAAAGATTTGATGCAAAAAAGGGGGGAGAATGGATGACGCAGATCGAAATGGAGTGGATAGGAGATGAAATGTACCGCGTTCCAATCCCAGTTCCATTTCCGATGAAGTATGTCTATTGTTACGTAGGTCGGGAAGCGGATGGATGGAGCATTGTTGACGTCGGCTTTCGCTATCCAGAGGCGATTCGCGCTTGGGAAGCAGTGTTTCGGCAGCTTGGAATCAAACCGCGGCATGTTCAGGCCATTTACATCACTCACTTTCATCCGGATCATTTTGGCTTGGCTGGGTGGATGCAACAGCAGACGGAGGCGCCTGTCTGGATCAGCGAGCCGGATTATGCGATGGCGGAACGAGTGTGGGGGGAAGAGAGCGTTCAGGCGAGCGAAGTGGGTGCCATGTTTCGCCGCCATGGTGTGCCGGATGAGTTGGTAACGGACATTGAGGAGAGCATGTGGAAGCTGTCGTTGCGCGTTAGCCCGTTTCCGGTGCTAACCGTTTTGGATCGTTCGGAAATTGTGCTGGGGCAGCGGCGATGGGCGGTCATCCCGGTCCCGGGGCACAGCGATGGATTGATCAGCTTTTATCAGCCGGAATCGCGCCAGTTGCTTGCATCAGATCATGTGCTTGATCGCATTACTCCGAACATTAGTGTATGGCCCGGCGCTTATCCAAATCCGCTCGAGCAATATTTTGCCTCGCTTTGCAAAGTGGAGGAACTGGAGGTGGATGTGGCTCTTCCTGCCCATGGCGCGGTCATTCGCCAATTTCGCGAGCGGATCAGCGACATTTTCCGCCACCACGAACAACGGTTGCAAAAAATGAAAACGCTAGCAACATCGGGGCGCACCGCCTATGAAGTGGCCCATCTTGTGTTCGGCCATAAGCCGCTGACCGTGCACCAATGGCGGTTTGCAGTGGCTGAGACATTGGCGCATTTGGAATATTTGGTGTCTGTCGGTGAATTGCAAAAAGAGGAGCATCGGCATGCAATCGTTTATCGGCAATGACCGATGTCCAGCTGCTAGAGAGTTGGAATCTTTTTGTATTATTGTGTGGCGCATGGACGAACAAAGAAAGGCTTGAACGGATGGAAAAAGCAATGACTGGGCTGTATGATGTGAAGCGAGGCGATGTCGTTTTGTTGCTGAATGGTGAGGGGGAAAAGCAGCGAAATAGCCTAAGGAGCTGGCTGGTCAACCGTTGTCCATCGGTTTCATGAAAATTTGTCGCTCCAATGGGGCGATTACGGTGTATAATGGGGGAGGTGTAGGCATAGCAAAAGAGCCCTTGAATGGTGAGACAGGGAGATGAAACCGATGTGGCAATCGATCAACCGTCGGCTTGAGAAGGCGCTGCCGTTTCTTACGCCGGCGAGCGTGGCGGCCGGCATCTGGCTGGCGGACGAACTGCACGGCTATGCCGCGCTTGTGCCGTGGCTGTTTGCGTTGATGACGTTTAGCGGCAGTTTGCGCTTGCGTTTGGCCAATTTGAAAGAGGCGCTCATTCACCCTGGCCCGATCGCTGCGGCGCTATGTCTGCTCCATTTCATCATCCCGCTGTGGGCGTTTGGGCTTGGACATCTGTTTTTTGGCAGCGACCGTTGGACGGTGATCGGGTTTGTGTTGGCGGCCGCTATTCCGACCGGGGTGACAAGCTTTATCTGGGTGTCGCTCGGCCGCGGAAACTTGGCGCTTGCCCTTTCTGTCATTTTGATTGATACGTTTTTATCGCCCATCGTTGTGCCGCTGACGTTGCTTGTATTGGCCGGAAGCGTGGTCGAGCTCGACGTGGGCCAGATGATGCTCGGCTTGTTTTTTATGATTATTTTGCCGTCACTAGCCGGCATGTTCGTGGGCGAACGGCTGTCTGCTCAAGCGAACGAGCAGCTGGCGGTGGTGCTGTCCCCGTTTTCCAAGCTGGCGCTGGCGCTTGTCGTCATGATCAACAGCGCAGTCGTCGCCCCGTATTTTGGCCGTGTTGACGCCCGGCTGTTTTTCATGGCGCTGCTTGTCTTGGCGATCGCAAGCTCTGGCTATTTTCTTTCTTGGATGACCGCCCGTTGGCTCAGATTTGCCCCGGCGGACATCATCGCGTTGACGTTTACCGGGGGGATGCGCAACATCAGCGCCGGCGCGGTGCTCGCGATGACGTATTTTCCGCCGGCAGTCAGCGTGCCGGTCGTTCTCGGCATGCTGTTTCAACAAGTGCTCGCGTCCATATACCACCGCTTGTTGAACAAAACGTACCATTCACCAACGAGCGGCAGAGCGCCATACGTCGGAAGCGCCCGGTAGAGAGGCAGGCGGTATGCCGGCTGTCAGACAGCGCCTAGCGGGAGTAAAAAGGGAGCACACACCCGCCCTAGGTGGGACGGGGGCGGGAAAAAGCAGGCGAGGCGCTGCCGGTGTCACGGTGTTTCGCCGCTGAGGCGGTCTAGTGACCGCCTGGCTGAACGGTCTCGTATGGCGAACGGATGAGGTGGCGGCGAAGAGGAAGGTTGAGTTCGACAATTCCTTCCACGACGAGCCGGGCGATTTCCTTCGCCCCTCGCTGGTGAAAGTGGGTGTTGTCGCTGATGCCGTTCGGGTAATTGGGATGTTCGCCCGGTGCGAGCCATAAAAACCACCGTTTCGTCCGCTCCGGACCGAGCTGTTCAAACCGCTGTTTGCTTTTCGCCGTCAAATCGATAAACGGCACGTGCTCTTGTTTCGCCAGCGCTTTCATGGCGGCAGGATAAGGCCCGTGGGAATCGAGCGCTCGTCCGTCGGCGGAAAAGCGCCGCCGCTCGACCGGGGTGATGAGGACAGGAGTCGCCCCTTTGGCGCGGGCGCCGTCAATATACTGTTTCAAATATGCCTGATAGGTGGTGAACGGCTCGGTGTGGCGCGCCGGGTCGTTCACCTTTTCATCGTTATGGCCAAATTGGATGAACAAGTAATCCCCTTTTTTCATCTCATGCAACAGGCGAGCCAACCGCCCCTCCTCGACAAAACTTTTCGCGCTGCGGCCGGAAGCGGCCATATTTTTCACCATGACGTTGTCATCAAACCAATCATCGAGCATTTCACCCCATCCGGCCCGGGGAGCGCGGGAGCGGGGGGCGGCGGCGACGGTCGAATCGCCTGCCAAGTAGATCGTTATGACGGCCCGTCCGCCCGTTTTGGATGCTTTTCCATCCGTGTCCGGTTGGGCGATGAGGGCAACGCTGGCGGCGATGACAGCCAGGCAAAGGAATGCGGCTTTTTTTCTTCTCAATCGGATTCCTCCTATCCGGCAGCTGCTCGTCTTTTCGGTTTGTTCCCCGTTATCGTTGCTCGCTGCCATTGCCTTTATGCGCCATTCGTGCTAGTCCACCGTTTGGAATCGGCGGTAAAATTCCCATATTATTGAAAGAAAAAGACCGTAACCGGCAACTGAATACCAATGGCTCCATTCGGCCGTGTGGGTGAACAAACCGTACGTCTCGGCTTTGGCCTCCAATGCGGCCGCCAATGCCGACAATGCAGCGATGAGCCCCATGCGCCCAAGGCGGCTAAGCCGCTCCATGAGGGCAAGAAAGAAGACGGTGCCGAGCGGAAGAACGACGGCCGTAAAGAAAATATCGATCGAAAAGACAGAAGGAAAGGGCCGTTTCGGGAACGCATACAGCCCTTTTCCCACGAAATACAAATCCAAATACGTCCCCGTCCAAGACGCAAGCAGCGCTGAAGCCACGTAGGCGCGGCGGCTAGCGCGCATGAAAGAAGAATAGCCAACCATCCGTACGAGGCCGTGATGGAACGCTGCCATGCCAGAGTGCAGCCACCTTCCATTGTCGGCGGGAAACGAAATGCGCCGGCACAAACATGCGCTTTTCTCTTTCTCTCACAGAAAAACCCGACAATTGCCGGGATTGAATCAGTCGGTTAATATATATAGAATATTTAGATAATTATGAACAAAAAGATTCCGTTTATGTGAGGGAAGGAGAAGGATAGGATGATGAAAGGCTGCCGGGTGATGGTTGTGTTGCTCGGATTATGGTTTGTGTTCGGCCTATCGGTCCCGGGAGGGCGGACGGAAGCGGCATCTCCACGCGCCAATGATGCACCCATCGTGCTTCTCCATGGGTTTACCGGATGGGGGCGAGAGGAAATGCTTGGATTCAAGTATTGGGGCGGCGTGCGCGGCGATATCGAACAATGGCTGAACGACAACGGATATCGAACGTATACGCTGGCGGTCGGACCGCTCTCGAGCAACTGGGACCGGGCGTGTGAAGCGTACGCCCAGCTTGTCGGCGGAACGGTCGATTATGGCGCGGTCCATGCGGCGAAGCACGGCCATGCGCGGTTTGGCCGCACGTATCCGGGGTTGCTGCCGGAATTGAAAAGAGGAGGCCGCGTCCATATCATCGCCCACAGCCAAGGAGGGCAGACGGCCCGTATGCTTGTCTCGCTCCTGGAGAACGGAAGCCAAGAAGAGCGGGAGTACGCCAAGGAGCACAACGTGTCGTTGTCGCCGTTGTTTGAAGGCGGACATCGTTTTGTGTTGAGCGTGACGACCATCGCCACCCCTCATGACGGAACGACGCTTGTCAACATGGTTGATTTCACCGATCGCTTTTTTGACTTGCAAAAAGCGGTGCTGGAAGCGGTGGCTGTCGCCAGCAACGCGCCGTACACAAGCGAAATATACGATTTTAAGCTCGACCAATGGGGGCTGCGCCGCGAGCCAGGCGAATCGTTCGACCATTATTTTGAACGGCTCAAGCGCTCCCCTGTCTGGACATCGACCGATACCGCCCGCTACGATTTATCCGTTCCCGGGGCTGAGACGTTGAATCGATGGGTGAAAGCCAGCCCGAATACGTATTATTTGAGCTTTTCTACCGAACGGGCGTATCGAGGAGCTCTGACAGGCAACTATTATCCCGAACTTGGAATGAACGCATTCAGCGCGATTGTCTGCGCCCCGTTTCTCGGCTCGTACCGCAATGCGGCGCTTGGCATTGACGACCGCTGGCTTGAAAACGATGGCATTGTCAATACGGTTTCCATGAACGGTCCAAAGCGTGGATCAAGTGATCGGATCGTGCCGTATGACGGGACGTTGAAAAAAGGAGTTTGGAATGATATGGGGACGTACAACGTCGACCATTTGGAAGTCATCGGCGTTGACCCGAATCCGTCATTTGATATTCGCGCCTTTTATTTGCGGCTTGCCGAGCAGTTGGCGAGCTTGCAGCCTTAAAACGAGTATTTTGCGAAAAAGCCATCTCGATCGGATGGCTCTTTTTTTGTGGAGCAAGCACCTGAGTTGTATGACGGCCGCGGATGTCCGATGGTATAATAAGGGTAAAGCAAGCGGATGGGGGAATGGACGTGAAGCCGACTGAGCGGCAAAAGGAACGGTATACGTATCAAGATTATGTCAAGTGGGACGGACGGTGGGAGCTGATCAACGGCGTGCCCTACAACATGGCACCGACCCCTTCCTTGGTCCACCAGTCGATCGTCGGTGAATGGTATGTCGCTTTGCGGGCATTTTTTCGTGAAAAAGGATGCACGGTTGTCATGGCGCCATTTGATGTACGCCTTGATGAGCAGGCGGACTATGAACAAGCCAAGCATGTCGTGCAGCCAGATATCTCCGTCATTTGCGATCAAAGCAAAATGGGCAGCCGAGGCTGCGATGGTCCGCCTGACTTGGTAGTGGAAGTGCTTTCGCCGAGCACTGCGCTGAAAGATCGGAACGAAAAATATAAGCTGTACGAACAGTTTGGCGTCAAGGAATATTGGATCGTCGACCCGCTGCATCGGACGGTGGAAGTGTACGGCCGCGGTGAGAAAGGGTATGAGAAGCGGAGCGTCTTTGGCGAAGGCGATGTGCTCGTCTCGTTTTTGTTCGCTGATTTGACGGTTTCGCTGGCTGGCATATTTCAAAATATAGAGGGTGAGGGATAACGATGCGGTTAGCGGAAGAGGAAGTGCAAGCGCTGCTTGAAAAAGCGGACGGCTGGAAGTTGACGGATGAACGATGGATTGTGAAAAAATACCGTTTCCAAGACTACTTGCAAGGCATTGAATTCGTCCGGCGCATCGCCACGATTTCGGAAAACGCCAACCACCACCCGTTCATTTCGATCGACTACAAGCTCATTACCGTGAAACTGTCTTCATGGCGGGCGAAAGGGCTGACGAAGCTCGATTTTGACTTGGCGAAGCAGTATGATGAGGTGTATAACCAGATGAAGCAGGGGGAAGGGGGATGATGGCGCATCGCACAGCCCTCGTCACCGGAGCGGCGCGGGGGATCGGTTATGAAGTGGCGAAAACGTTGGCGGAACATGGTGCAAACGTGGTGCTCGTTGATTTGCGTCAGGAAGAAGTCGAGCAAGCTGCTCGGTCGCTTCGGGAGTTGGGCTATGAAGCGGTCGGCGTGAAATGTGATGTGACGGTTGAACAAGAGGTGAAGCAAGCGATCAACGAGGCCGTCAGCCGTTGGGGGCGCCTGGATGTTGTCGTGAACAACGCTGGTTTGCAACATGTGGCGAACATCGAGGATTTCCCGACGGAAAAATTTGAACAGCTCATCCGCGTCATGCTTGTCGGCCCATTTTTGGCCATCAAGCATGCGTTTCCCGTTATGAAACAGCAGCGATATGGCCGCATCATCAACATGGCGTCGATCAACGGACTCGTCGGGTTTGCCGGTAAAGCGGCGTACAACAGCGCGAAGCACGGGGTGATCGGCTTAACGAAAGTGGCAGCGTTAGAAGGGGCGCCATACGGCATTACGGTGAACGCCCTTTGCCCGGGCTATGTGGACACCGAGCTCGTCCGCGGCCAGCTCGCGGACTTGGCGGCAACCCGCAACGTGCCGCTTGAGAAGGTGCTTGAGGAAGTGATTTACCCGCTTGTGCCGCAGCGGCGGCTGCTGTCAGTGGAAGAAGTCGCCCATTATGTCCTCTTTTTGGCGGGCGAACAAGCAAAAGGCATCACTGGCCAGGCGGTCGTGATCGATGGCGGGTATACGGCGCAGTAAACTCCCCCTTCGCCTTGCTTGAAGCGGGAGTCTTTTTTCGGGATTGACGATCTAACGTTTTGCCGCATGTCTATGCTGAGTTCAACGCGGCCGTTTTCTCTCGCAACGATAAAACGCCCCCGGCATTTTTAGCGACGGGGGCGTTTCGCTTCGAACGCTCAGCTCAAGGCAAATTCGAAGCTGGCTAGGATTTTGACTTCTTTCCCGACGAGGAATCCGCCGGTTTCGAGCGCGACGTTCCATACCAACCCGTAGTCTTCGCGGTTGATCGTTCCTTCGACATCAAAACCGACCGAGATGCCGCCGGTGAGCGGGTTTTTCACTTGGCCGTTGTATTCGACTTTGAACGTTTCTGTTCTCGTCACGCCGCGGATCGTCAGCTTCCCGGTCACTTCATATTCCGTGTCGGACAACTTGCGCACGGATTCACTGACAAACGTAATGGTTGGATAGTTCTCGACATCGAAAAAGTCGGCCGAGCGGAGATGGTTGTCACGGTCGGCGTTTTTCGTGTCGATCGAGGCGGCATCGATCGTCGCTTTCACTTTCAGCGACTCGAGTTCGTTGATGTCGCCTTCGACCTCAACGTCAAAGTTGGTGAATTCCCCTTTCGCTTTGGAGATCATCATATGTCTTACTTGGAAGGCGACAGAGCTGTGCGCTTTGTCGAGTTGGAATGTTGTCATCGCTTTTCCTCCTCTTTATGATTCATATTCGCACCACTATCATAACAAATGTATATCTCGAAATCAAATATTTTTTATTAAAGATTATTAGTATGGAGCACAGGGGGCTTTCCATGATAAGATGAAAGAAAAATGATGTGCGGAAAGGGAGAAATAAGATGAATGAAATCGGCCTTTTAGCGAAAATCAAACAGCAAATGGAACGGTTTTCACCGGCGGAAAAAAAGGTAGCCGCCTACATTCTCGACCATGCCGAACTCGTGCCGAATATGACGACGAAGGATTTGGCCCAGGCGGCTGACACAAGCGAAGCGAGCGTCGTTCGTTTTTGTAAGGCAGTCGGCATCGGCAGTTTTCCTGGATTGAAACTGGCGCTTGTCCGCGAGTTAACAATGGCCGATATGAGCATTAACGATTTTTCAATTCTTGACAAACCGGTTTCCCCGTATGAATTGTTTACGAAAGTGACGTATGTCAATAAGGCCGCGATTGAAGCAGCGACCACGACGCTTGATAAGCGGGAGCTGGAGAAGGCGGCCGCGGCGATTGCCAACGCCGGCAAGCTGTTGTTTTATGGGGTTGGCGGCTCTGCGGCCGCCGCGATGGATGCCAGTTATAAGTTCACGAAACTTGGCTATATGGCGGTGATGTCGCCCGATTTCCATGTAATGCTTCCATTGGTTGCCCATTTGAACGAAGGAGATGTGTTGGTAGCGGTATCGACGTCGGGAAGGACAAAGGACGTATTGGAGATCGCCCGATTCGCGAAAAAGCAGAAGGCCACTGTCATCGCCATCACGAAGCTGGATTCAACGTCCCCGCTGTATAAAGAAGCGGATATTAAATTGGCGCTGCCGGATGTTGAGCAAGACCACCGCATCGGCAGCATGGCATCGAGAATGGTGCAGCTTAATGTGATTGATGCCTTGTATTTAATTACGTTCCATCGTGTGGGAAGCCGGGTGATCGAACGGTTTCACGAGACAAGAGAAGAAGTAGTGCGGTTGCGAAGATAAAGCGGGCTTGAGACGAGCCTGCTTTGCTTTTTGTGGGAATGTTTCAAATAAAAAAAGAATAGATTGATATTTTATTTCATAAATTTATAATATAAATATGAAATATAATTTCTAATTTCGGTAAAGAGGTGACGAGATTGTTCGAACGTCTAACTACGGAACAAGGCAATGAAAAAACGAAACATTTGGATGAAATGACGACGAGAGAAATTTTACAAGCGATGAATGAAGAAGATCAGACAGTGGCGGCCGCGGTGGCCAAACAACTGGATTCCATTGAGAAGCTCGTACATATTGTCATTGCCGCGTTTCAGAGAGGAGGAAGACTTATTTATGTTGGAGCAGGAACGAGCGGCCGGCTTGGTTTGCTTGATGCCGTTGAATGTCCGCCGACGTTCGGCGTTGATCCCAAGATGGTGCAAGCGGTGATCGCCGGGGGGCGAGAAGCGGTGGCCAATGCAGTTGAAGGAGCAGAAGATGATGAAGAAGCGGCCGTCCGCGATCTCGAGGCAGTGGGCTTGACGGCAAACGATGTAGTCGTTGGCATTGCGGCAAGCGGACGGACGCCGTATGTGGTGAGTGCGCTTCGCTACGCTAAGAAAAGAGGAGCAGCAACAGGAAGCATCGCCTGCAATCATGGGGCGGAAATGAGCCAATACGCCGATGCGGCAGTGGAGATTGAAACTGGTCCGGAAGTGCTGGCGGGTTCGACTCGCCTCAAGGCTGGAACAGCGCAAAAAATGGTGCTCAATATGATTTCGACCGCTTCTATGGTTGGCATTGGCAAAGTATACGGCAACTGGATGGTCGATGTGCAAGCGACAAACGAAAAGCTAAAAGAGCGAGCAAAGCGGATTTTGATGGAAGCGACGGGAGTGAGCGCCGACGAAGCGTCCCGTTATTATGAACAAGCAAATGGGGAGGTGAAGACAGCGATTGTGATGATTTTACGTGGGTGTCGTTATGAAGAGGCGAAAGAGCGGCTGCAAAAAGCCGGCGGTTTTGTGCGCAACGCGCTTAAATAACGCGGATAAGGGGGAGAGGAACGATGAACCGAGAACAACAAATGGCGGCAACGATGCTTTCGCATTTAGGGGGGAAAGAGAACATTGCCCGCATCGCTCACTGCATGACGCGGGTGCGCGTGTCGTTGCGTGATCCGGATCAAGCGGATATTGCCGCCCTGAAACGGGTTGAGGGAGTCATGGGGGTGATTGAAGACGAAACGCTGCAAATCGTCGTCGGTCCCGGCATTGTCAACAAAGTGGCGGCCGCGTTATGCGAGCTGACTGGTCTGGAGCTTGGGGAAGTGATCGAGGATGGGCTTGAGGACATCGCGGAGCGGACAAAAGCGAAGGTCAAAGCTCGCCAACAAACGCCGCTAAAGCGGTTGTTGCGCAAAATCGGCAGCATCTTCATCCCGCTCATCCCTGGTCTGGTCGCCTCAGGGATCATTAACGGGATTGCCAACTTTACCAAAAACGCCGGCGTTGATCCACAGACGACGTGGCTGCAGCTGTTGCTTTTGATTGGCGGCGGCATTTTTGCCTCGCTCGGCGTGTTAGTCGGTTACAATACAGCGAAGGAATTCGGCGGCACACCGGTATTAGGGGCCATTGCCGGCATTCTCGTCTTCAACCCGGCGCTGGCGGATGTTAAGCTATTTGGGGAAGCGCTTACACCAGGGAGGGGAGGGCTGTTTGCCGTCTTGCTAGCAGCATGGTTGATGGCGGTCATCGAAAAGCGTGTTCGCCAATTTGTCCCAAACGCGGTCGATATCATTGTGACACCGTTGATTACGGTGCTTATCGTCTGCCTATTTACCTTGATCGCTGTACAGCCGATTGCGGGGTGGCTGTCGATGGCGATTACAACTGGCTTGAAAGCAGTGCTCGATGTGGGTGGGGTGATTGCCGGCGCGGTGTTGGCCGGAACATTTTTGCCGCTTGTCATGGTTGGACTGCATCACGGTCTGACACCAATTCATATGGAATTGATTCAAAAACTTGGTTCCACCCCGCTGTTGCCTATTTTGGCGATGGCTGGAGCGGGGCAAGTCGGAGCGGCGATCGCTGTCTATGTGAAGACGAAAAATCAAAGACTCCGCAACATCATTAAAGGAGCGCTGCCAGTCGGGTTTTTAGGCATCGGGGAACCGCTGTTGTACGGGGTGACATTGCCGCTTGGGCGGCCGTTTGTCACCGCATGCCTCGGTGCGGCGGTCGGCGGTGCGTTTCAGGCGGTAATGAAGACTGCGGCGCTCGGCATCGGCGTGTCTGGGCTGTCATTGATTCCGCTCATTGCTGATGCGAAATATGTGACGTATTTCGTCGGATTGGTCATTTCCTATGCGTTTGGGTTCCTGTTTACCTATTGGTTCGGGTTTAAAGAGGAAATGGCAGAAAATATATAGAGAGGGATGGCGATGCTTTCCTTTTCCTTTTATCTTTTTCAACCGTTTGAACAAATCGAGGAAGCGTTTCGGAAAGCGGCGAGTTTTGGAGCGAGGGAACTGTTTACTTCGCTGAACCTTTTGAACGGAAAAGAACTAGGCGAGCAAGAGAAGCTGAAATGGATCGGCCGGCTCGCCCGCCACTACGGGGTGGGGGTGGTAGCAGACGCCACCCCCGCCGTGCTTTCGTACTTGCCAGCCGACCCTGACGTTGCCAAGGCACTCAGCGAGTGGGGGATGGTCGGACTGCGGCTTGACGACGGCTTCTCGTGGGATGAAACGGTGCAGCTTTCGAAGCAGATGAAAGTCGTATTGAACGCCAGTACGATCACAGAACGCGAAATTCAGGAGTTGACATCGCGACAAATCGACTGGGCGGGTGTGGAAGCATGGCATAACTTTTACCCGCGCCCGGAAACTGGGCTTTCGGGCGACACGCTCATGAAACAAAACCGAATGTTGCGCCAATGCGGCATAGCATCAATCGGGGCCTTTGTCCCTGGCAACGCCCAAAAGCGCGGTCCGCTTTACAAAGGGATGCCGACGTTAGAGGATCATCGGGAAGCGGATCCGGTTTCTGCCTATATCGAGCTGCGCGAAACGTATAAGGTGGAAAAAGTGTTCGTCGGGGACTTATCGGTGTCAGACGATGTGCTCGAGCGAATGGCGTGGGTGCGGCAAGGAATCATTCCTATTCGCTACCGGCCGATCGTATCAGCCCCCTGGCTGTCTCTTGTCGAAACGGTGCACACGAATCGGCGTGACGCGGCCCGTGATGTGATTCGCTCAGTTGAATCGCGCCGCACCTTTGCATGGCCGCAGGAGGCGTTGCATCCCATCGAACCGGTGCCGCGGCCGATCGGGAGCGTGACGATTGACAATGAATGCTACGGTCGTTACGCTGGGGAACTGCAAATCACCTTAACGGATCTTCCTGCTGATGACAACGTCAATGTTATCGGCAGGGTGATCTCGGAAGATGTACCGTTGCTTCAGCACATCTACGGAGGTCGGCCATTTTGTCTCATTCGTTGTTAACAAGGAGAGAAACGGCTGGCCGTTTGTATGGCGAAGGAAAATGATGGTGCCGTTCTCAAGGCGGCGCCATCATGTTTTAGACGCGCTTCAGCTCGAGAAAAAAAGCCGTTAAAAACTTTCGCACATTCATGCGGCATTCTGTCTCCATTTGGCCGCGTTCGAGTTCGTTCATCCGCCGGCGGATGTCGCCGAAATCAAACAGCCTCGGTGCGAAATGCTCGAACGTCGGGTTCGTGTAGTCGGTCAGGCCGAGGGAAGCGAGGTGGGTGAACGCCTGCAGGACGAGGCGGCGGATGCGCTGTTCCATCGCCCGCGCTTCCTTGGCAGTTTCGCCAGGGGGGAGGCCGTATTCCCGCTCGACGAGTTCGGCGTACAGCTCTTTGAGCGGCGGCAGTTCGCGCACGGGCTGGCCTTTTGCTTCCTGTTCTGCCAACCAGCGCACCACGAGAAGCACGTCGGCGCTGCCCGCTTCTCCAGCGACCCCGAGAAGAAGGAGAAGCTGTTCGGCCTGCTGTTCCATGACGGACGGCTTGGAAACGGCGGTGTCGGCCGTTTGCGGATCAAGCCCTTTGAGCACTTGACGGATCGACTCAAGCGAGCGGACGGCGGAGAGATGATCGGCGACGCGCTTGAGTACAGACAGCACTTCATAACGGTTGATCGGTTTTTGAATGTATGTGTCAATGCCGTGCAAATAGGCTTGGCCGATCATCTCTTTGTTTTCCACTTGCGAGATCATGATGAATGTCCCCCGAAATCCTTCTTGGCGCAGCGCTTTCATCGTTTGAATTCCATCACGCCCCGGCATTAACAAGTCAATGAGCACCACATCCACGTGAAGCAAGTCGGCCGCGCGGACGTTCAGCCCGTTTTCTGCACAGCCGACCACCTCGCCGAGCCCGGATTCATGAATTAATTTTTCAAGCATCTTTCTCACAACAGGATCATCTTCGATTAGAAAAAAACGAAGCGCCATCTTCCTGTTCTCTCCCTTCCTTGACTTGCCTATATGACGGCATTCCCTTGCCGGTCGGCCTCGCGATCGGAGGGTATTTCGGCGGCGGACGGTGTGTCTTGCAGGAGGCGGGCTGTCGGCACCGCAAGGCGAAACACCGTCTGCCCCGGCTCGCTTTTGACGAGCTGGAGATGTCCGCCAAGTGTTTGAGCAATATCGCGCGCATGGGTGAGACCGATGCCAGTCGACGGGTTGCCGCGCCGATCGTATTTCGTTGTAAATCCAGGTTGGAAAATCCAGGAGATGTCATCGGCCGCAATGCCGGGGCCGGTGTCTTCCACTTCGATGATCAGTTCGCTTCCGTGAAGACGCGCATGCAAGGTGACAGCCCCCATTTTCTCAATCGCCTCGACGGCGTTCGATACCAAGTTGTTCAACACGGAAAGAAGTGGATACAATTGGTCGGTCATGAGATCGATATGGCCGTTGTACGAAAAGGCAATCGTCTTTCCGGACAAGCTGGCGTACTTCTCATTGGCGCGAATGACCATGGCGCACAGCTCGGCGATCGGCACGCGTCCGCGCACGGATTGGCGGCCGATAAGCTTGGAAAGGCCGGCGAAAATGCGCTGCATATCCTTTTTCGTCTCATGAATATGTTCGGCAAGCTCTAGGGCGACGCGCAGTTCAACGTGCTTTCGTTCGATCAACTGCGAGTAAAGGTCATAGCTTTTGCGCGTCATGTCTTCCATGAGAGCCATGGATTTTTGCAAGTAAAACATTTCTTCATATAATCCGCTGCTCACCATCATGAGCCGCTCGAGTTCTTGCTTTCTCGCTTCGGCGAGCGAGCGGACATGTTTTGTCACCCACATGTTGTAAACGCCGATGACGCAGAAACTGCGCAAAATGGCGAACAACCATAAGACGATGATCGTTTGGCCGCTGAAGGAAAACGGTTCGCCCATCCCATATCGGATCCCTAGTTCACAGGCGTTCGCCAAAAAATCAAGCGCCGCTCCAACCGTTCCAGCCCGAATCGGTGCGGCCATTCGTTGGCGAAACCGAACAGCAGCCGCCATCATGGAAAAGCTGATATAATACCCGGCTGCCGGGAGATGGGTCAGCAGACTCTCAGAAGTCGACATTTCTCCGGTCAACGAGTCCAGAAAGACGCGAAACCCAACGACCGCTGCTCCGGTGCTGGCGCCGATGACAAGCGGCGAAAGGGAGCGAAAGGCGACAAGCCCGAGAAAAAAGACGGCGCTGCCGAGTGAGACGCGAAACGGGCTGTCAAACGGGTTCATTTTCATTTCACCGAGAAACGCGGCAGCCGCAAGCAAAAGTAAAAGAAGCCAAAGCGGTTCTTTTTTCGCTGGTGTCAGTGGACGTCACCGCCTTTGTGAAAATCGTGAACGAATCTCCAATTCTATTATAAATTAGGAAAGCGAAAACAACGGGTGATTTTCGTGAAAAAATCTTCATTTCCCTTTTGACGCCTCAACGAGTGATGGAAATGAACGCTCAAGGAGCGAGCGGTGCCGCGAATGGCAAGAAAAAACCGTATGCCCCAGCTGAAGAAGGGGATACGGTTTCCTTATCGCTGGCGGTATTCCAACCGGCGCGAAACGAGCGACAGCGAATAGTTGACGATAAAGTACATGAACGCCACCAGGATGAAAATCGGGATGACGAAATTGACGTTGCGGCCGTTAATGATTTGCGCATGGTTCATCAATTCCGGCAACGAAATGACAATGGCGAGCGACGTATCTTTCAATAAAGAAATGAATTGGCTGACGATCGGCGGAACCATGCGCCGCAATGCTTGCGGCAAAATGATGTACCATAGCGTCTGCCCATACGTAAGCCCCGATGAGCGCGCCGCTTCGATTTGCCCTTTGTCGATTGACTGTAGGCCGCTGCGGACGATTTCCGACAACATGGCCGATTCAAAAATGACCAAGGCCGAAATGGCGGCATATAGTTTATCCAGCTTTAATCCGACTTCTGGAAGGGCGAAATACGTAAAGAAAATGATCAAGAGCAGCGGCAAGTTCCGGATCGTTTCGACCAGTACGGCGAGCAGCTGGGAAAGCACTGGGATTTTCGTATAGCGAATGACCCCGATGACAATGCCGAAGATAAAACTCAAAACAATGGAAATGAACGCCACTTCCAACGTGACGAGAAACCCTTGAAGCAAAAACTTCAAATGGGCGGGCGCATAGGCACCGGCAAAATCCATCATTTGGCCTCCTTTCCTACCGCGCCTTGAGCAGCCGGCGTTCTAAGTAGCCGACGCCAAGGCTGAGCGGGATCGTTAAAACGAGGTAAAACAAGGCGACGAAAATGTAAACGTCAAAGGTGACGAACGTTTTCGAGGAAATCAAGTCGCCGTAATACATTAAATCCAATCCAGCGATGACGCCAAGCACCGAAGAGTTTTTCACCAAGTTGATGAACTGGTTGCCAAGCGGCGGAATGACGATTTTCACCGCCTGCGGCAAGATGACGTAACGCATCGCCTGCAAGTAAGTCAACCCCGATGAGCGCGCCGCCTCCATTTGTCCTTTCGGAACGGCTTGAATCCCCGAGCGGATCGCTTCGGCGATAAAGGCGGCGGTATATACCATCAACCCGAGCGTTCCAGCGGTAAACGAGTCAAAACGAATGCCGACGGCGGGCAAGCCCATAAAAAAAACGAACACGATCAACACAAGCGGGATGTTGCGGATAAATTCCACGTACGCCGTTCCGATCCAATTGAGCGGGCGAATCGGGGCGATGCGGAAAATGGCGATGATGGTCCCTAAAGCCAAGCTGCCGATGAGGGCCAGCACGCTGGCCTTGATCGTATGGCCAAACCCTTGCATGTACAAATCCCAATGTTCAACCAAAATGGAAAAGCGCAACAAAACAAAGCGCCTCCTTTCTTTGCGGAATCATAGCCTTTCCTTTGGGCAAACAGGTGGGCGGAACATATCCGCCCACCGTTTGGGATTATTGCTGCGGCTTTTTGCCGATCCATTTTTCGTAGATCTTGTCGTATTCTCCGTTTTCTTTGATTTCTTTTAAGTATTCGTTGATGACTTGCAGCAATTCTTTGTCTCCTTTGCGGACGGCGATGCCGTACGGCTCTTCCGTGAACGTTTCATCAAGGACGCGGTAGTTCGGATCTTGTTTCGCCATGCCCCAAAGTAGCGCGTTGTCGGTCGTGAGCGCATCACCTTGGCCCGCTTTCAATGCAGTAAACGCTTCCGCGTAGTTTTCAAATTCAAGCACGTTGACTTGCGGGGCCGCTTTGCGGATGTTTTCCGCCGATGTCGAGCCTTTCGCCGTCAAGACCGTCATGCCTTTTTTCAAGTCTTTCACGCTGTTGATCGGGCTGTCTTTTTTCACAAGCAGCGATTGGCCTGCCATAAAGTACACATCCGAGAAATCGACTTCTTTTTTCCGTTCCTCGGTGATCGTCATCGTCGCGATGATCGCATCAATTTCCCCGTTGTTCAACATCGGGATGCGCGTTTTGGACGTCACTTCTTTCAATTCAATTTTGTTTTCATCACCGAGAATTTTTTTCGCCAGCCCTTTGGCAATATCAATGTCAAATCCTTCGACTTTGCCCGTTTCCGGGTTTTTCAATCCGAATAAGTTCAGATCGTATTTGACGCCAACAACAAGCTTGCCGCGTTGTTTAATTTTTTCAAGCGTATTGGTCGCTTCCGTTTTTTCTGACGATGTTCCGCCTTCCCCTTTGTCCGTCGTGCTGCAGCCCGTCAACGCGACAGCGCTCAATAAGGCCGTCAAGGCGACGGCGATCCACCATTTCCATGTTTTCTTTTTCATGAACAAAACCCCCTTTGATTGACCGGAATTAATGGTTCAAAATGCGGCTTAAAAAGACGCGCGCCCGTTCTTCTTTCGGCGCTGCGAAAAACTCCTCAGGCGGTGCTTCTTCTAAAATGCGGCCTTGGTCCATAAAGACGATGCGGTCGGCCACCTCGCGGGCAAATCCCATTTCATGGGTGACGACAACCATCGTCATCCCTTCTTTCGCCAGCTGCTTCATGACATCGAGCACCTCGCCGATCGTTTCTGGGTCCAGCGCCGATGTCGGTTCATCAAACAGCATGATTTTCGGTTTCATCGCCAACCCGCGGGCGATGGCGACGCGCTGCTGCTGGCCGCCGGACAGCGCGGACGGATAGGCGTTCGCTTTGTCTGGGATTCCGACTTTTTCCAAGTAATACATGGCGATCTCGTTCGCTTCTTTTTCGGACATGCCGAGCACTTTGCGCGGCGCCAACGTGATGTTTTGCAAAACAGTCATGTGCGGGTATAGGTTGAAATGTTGGAACACCATGCCGATATTGCGTCGCAGCTCGTTGATGTTGACGCCTTTGTCGTTCACTTTGACGCCGTCCACGATCAATTCGCCGCTTGAAATCGTCTCAAGCCGGTTGATGCAACGCACAAGCGTGCTCTTGCCCGATCCTGATGGCCCGATGATGACGACGACTTCCCCTTGGTTGATCGTCAAGTTAATGTCTTTCAACACATGAAAATCCCCGTAGTATTTGTTGACTTGGTGGAAATAAATCAATAGCCCCCCTCCTTTGTGACAAATTTGTGAATGTTTTTCGAATTCATTGTAAATACACACCTACGAAAATCTACGGAAATCTACAAAAATTTTGTGAACTGGAGAAAAATCGATGATGGAGGCAAAGAGACGGAAGTCGTTTTTTGAATAGTAAGGCAAATGTCTTTGCAAATCAGCAGTCGAGAATTATAATGGGGCATGAAGAATTTGGCATTGATGGATGCTGAAAGGAGAGGAAACCGCAAATGAAGTATCGAAAACTCGGCCGCACGGGGCTGAAAGTCAGTGAGATTAGTTTAGGCAGCTGGCTTACATATGGAAATTCGGTAGAAAAAGAAACCGCGATCCGCGTCATTGACAAGGCGTACGAACTTGGCATCAACTCGTTTGACACGGCGAACGTCTACGCGCGCGGGGAAGCGGAAAAAATCGTCGGCGAGGCGCTGCGCAAATATCCGCGCGAATCGTATGTTATCGCGACGAAAGTGTTTTGGCCGATGGGCGACGGACCGAACGACCGCGGCCTGTCGCGCAAGCATGTGTTTGAACAGCTCCATGCGAGCTTAAAGCGGCTGCAACTGGATTATGTCGATATCTACTACTGCCACCGCTATGACAAAGAAACGCCGGTCGATGAGACGTTGCGTACGATCGATGATCTCGTCCGCCAAGGAAAAGTGCTGTATGTCGGCGTGAGCGAATGGACGGCCCAGCAAATTCAAGAGGCGCTCGGCGTGGCCGACCGCTACCTGCTCGACCGGATCGTCGTCAATCAGCCGCAATACAACATGTTCCACCGCTATATTGAAAAGGAAGTCATCCCGGTGTGCGAACAAAACGGCATCAGTCAAATCGTCTTCTCGCCGCTCGCGCAAGGGGTGCTGACCGGCAAATACAAACGAGGTCAAGCGTTGCCGGCTGACAGCCGCGCCGCTGATCCAAGAGCGAATACGTTTATCCAAGGATTGCTCAATGACGAAGTGTTAACGAAAGTGGAACAACTCGAAAAAATCGCGGCTGAGCTTGGCATTACGTTGTCCCAGCTCGCCCTCGCCTGGGTGCTGCGCCAGCCGAACGTCGCCAGCGCCTTAATTGGTGCCAGCCGTCCGGAACAAGTCGAAGAAAACGTCAAGGCGGTCGATGTCGCGTTAAGCGAAGAAGTGATTGAGAAGATTGAGGGGGTTTTGGCGTAAAAGAGGTGAGGGTGTCCCAAAAGGATCGGGACACCCTTTCTTATTTACTTTTACCGCATATAAGGTATAAAACAAATCATTAAGAAACAATATGTGTTGTGTTTTGTTTAAGGAAAATTACCCTTTTGGGTCAGCCCCATTTTTTGTCATTGGTACGTGTTTCCCTAGAAGGCTGGTGAAAATCAGCCATTTTTCCTAAATCAACGGTTCTCGAGTGAAGAGAAAGATAGCCTTTTATGGAGCTTTCTAATTTGAGAAATCCCATTGTTGAGCCGTATTTCCTGTTCAATCACCATCCTTCTACAGCATTTCCAAGGAAGGAACAGAAGGATTTTTTCACGCCAACGGCGAACGGTACGGAAAGAGGGAAGATCGAAAGGGGAATGGGGAATGGCGAGTGATTGCAGTGCTTTGCCAACCGTCGTTTGTCGCCAAACGTTGCAAGAAGTCATGCAACGGATGGCGGCTCGTGGGCTTGAGTCGGTGAACGTGATCGATGAGCATGGCCGGACGGTGGGGCGGTGCACGTGGCGGATGATGCTGCGGGCGGCGGCGGATGGGCTCGATCGTTCCATGCCGATAGGGGAAGTATTGATGGCATTTTCCGACAAGTGGGAAACGAAACAGGAAGGCGTCTGCGCTGCAATGCCAATGTCTGAAAGCGATTCCAAAGCAACGAATGAGCTCGAGCGACTGCGGCGTGAGTTGGAGGAAACGCACCGTCTGGCTGAGACGATGAAAACGGTGCTGGATGCGGCGTACGAAGGGGTGGTTGTCGTCGATGAGGACGGCGTGGTTCGTGAAATCAACCGGGCGTATTGCCAGTTTCTCGGCATCCGCCGCGAAGAAGCGGTCGGGAAGCACGTGACGGACGTGATCGAAAACACCCGTTTGCACATTTGCGTTCAATCCGGCATTCCTGAACGTGGATACATTCAAAAGATTTACGGCCAGCCGATGGTGGTGCACCGCATTCCGATTTGGCGGGACGGCAAGGTGATCGGGGCGATCGGCATGCTTATTTTCCAAGGGGTATCGGAAGTATACGAAATTTTCCGCCGCCTGCAGGAGCTGTCGCGTGAAGCGAGCCGAAAAGAATCGAAAGAAGATGAAGAATCAAAACGCAAGGCTGCTGCGCCTGCGGCCGTCGGAGTCGAGCGCATCATCGGCCGCCACCCGGCGATCGCCGCTGTGAAACAGATGATCCGCCGAGCGGCGCGCGTGCCGTCGACGGTGCTCATTACCGGTGAAAGCGGAACGGGGAAAGAGGTGGTGGCGCGGGCGATCCACGAAGCGGGGCCGCATGCGGACGGACCGTTTGTCAGCGTGAATTGCGCCGCCATCCCGGAGTCGTTGTTGGAAGCGGAGCTGTTCGGCTATGAGGACGGGGCGTTCACTGGCGCGAAAAAAGGGGGGAAGCCCGGCAAATTCCAGCTCGCCCATCGGGGGACGCTGTTTTTGGATGAAATTGGCGATATGCCGCTTGCCATGCAGGCGAAAATTTTGCGCGTCTTGGAAGAGAAAAAGGTGGAAAAAGTCGGCGGGCTATACGAAACCGAGGTGGACGTGCGCATTATTGCCGCGACGAACAAGCCGCTCGAGGAGATGGTGCGGAATGGAGCGTTCCGGGAAGATTTGTTTTACCGCTTGAACATCATTCGCATTCATCTCCCACCGCTGCGCGAGCGGAAAACGGATATTCCGGCGCTGCTCGCCCACCATATGGAACGGATGTGCCGGCAGTTTGGCGTCGCGTTGAAGTCGTTTACCAAAGAGGCCATGGAAGTGCTTGTCGACTATTCCTGGCCGGGAAACATCCGCGAGCTGGTCAACGTCGTCGAATGGCTGATCAGCATGGTTGAAGGAGATGTGATCGAACGCGAACACTTGCCAGCGTATTTGTCGACCGTTCAACCGGCAGCCTCGTCTTTGCCAAACGGTGGTGTGAAGATGGCTGATCGGTGGAAAGAAATGGTCTATCAATCGGAACGTGAGCGCATCGCTGCGGCGCTGGTGGCGGCGGGCGGAAACAAGGCGGAAGCGGCAAGGAGGCTCGGCATTCACCGCTCGACGTTATATGAGAAGCTGAAAAAATACGGATTGTAGGCAACGGCGGTAAAGCCGTTGTTTTTTGTTGCTCTGTTGGATAAGTGTCTGGTATTGTAGGAGAAATGTCTGCTTACTGTCGGTGAACGCGTTTTTGTTTCGAAACAGCCCCCTTATCATGGCGTCTTTTGTATGTTGGCACGGAATTTGCTTCATAAGGAAATGAAACCGTTGTCAAAAAAGGAGGGGAAACAATGTACGAATTGTTGGTGCCCAGCCGGGTTGTGTATGGGCGCAATACGTTCGCCGAAGTCGGCCCACAGGCAAAAGCGCTCGGGACGAAAGCGCTGATCGTCAGCGACCCGGTGATGGAGAAAATCGGCCTTGTCGCCCGTTGCGAGCAATACTTGCAACAGGTGGGGATGACGTTTGCCAAGTACACAGGGGTTGACACGGAGCCGACGGATGTGCATGTGAAAGAGGCGCTTGACGTCTGCCGAAGCGAGCGGTGCGATGTCGTCATCGCCATCGGCGGCGGCAGCAGCATCGACGCTGCCAAGGCGGTCGCCGTCATGATGACAAATGAAGGGGAGATCAGCGACTATATCGGCAATCAGAAACGGTTTACCGAAAAACCGCTGCCGCTCATTGCCATTCCGACAACGGCCGGAACGGGTTCGGAAGTGACGAAAGTAACGGTCATTATCAATACGAAGACGGACGTCAAAATGATGATTTCCCAACCGGAGCTGCTTCCAGCCGTGGCGATCGTTGATCCGCTTCTCACCATCTCATGCCCGCCATCCGTTACCGCGGCAACCGGTGTCGATGCGCTTTGTCACGCGATCGAGGCATACATTTCCCGACGCGCCCACCCGGTGACCGATGCGCTGGCGCTCTCTGCCATCGAAGCGATCGTCGGTCATTTGCGCCGGGCGTATGAAAACGGTCAAGACATCGAAGCGCGGGAAAAAATGGCGATCGCCGCCATGAAAGCCGGCATGGCGTTTTCCAACGCTTCTGTGACGCTTGTGCACGGCATGTCGCGGCCGATCGGAGCGCTCTTCCACGTGCCGCACGGCGTGTCCAATGCGATGCTGTTGCCAGGGGTGCTTGAATTCACAAAAGACAGCGCCACAGAACGGTTGGCGGTGATTGCCCAGCTCATCAACCCGCAGCTGAAGGACGTTTCCGATGCCGAAGCGGCCGATGCGCTTGTTGAAGAAGTGAAGCAGCTTTGCCGTGATTTGCACATCCCGAATATGAAAACATGGGGCATTGACAAAGCGGCATTCGACAAAGCGGTCGATAAAATGGCGGCTGATGCGCTGGCGAGCGGCAGTCCAGCGAATAACCCAAGAGTGCCGACCCATGGGGAAATTGTCGCGCTGTATCATATTTGTTACGACTATCAGTATGACACCAATACGGTCAGCCATTAAATGAAGCAACGGTCAAACGAGGGGGAAAAGTATGCTGGGGATGATTGGTTTATTGGCCTCATTGGGATTGTTGATTTTTTTGACAATGAGGGGGATCAATATCATTATTGCCGCGTTGATCAGTTCTGTTCTTGTTGCGCTGACAGGCGGATTAAACTTGGAAAAAGCTTTGATGGAAAGCTATATGACGGGCTTTACAGGCTATTTCGCCAGCTGGTTTCTTATCTTCTTAGCCGGGGCGATTTTTGGCAAAGTGATGGAGGACACCGGGTCAGCTGACTCCATCGCTCATTGGGTAAAAGAAAAGTTTGGCGCTAAACATGCTGTATTGGCGGTCGTTGCTGCCTGCGCCATTATGACATACGGCGGTGTCAGCTTGTTTGTCGTCGGCTTTTCTGTTTACCCGATCGCCGTGTCACTGTTCCGTCAGTCGAATACGCCGCATCGTTTTATTCCGGCCGCCATGGTGTTCGGTTCGGTTTCGTTCACAATGACATCTCCGTATTCACCGGAGATTCAAAACATCATTCCAACGCAATTTTTCCATACAACGCCGGGGGCTGGGGGATGGGTAGGCATTTTCGTCGGCGCAACGATTGCTGTGGCTGGTTCCCTCTATTTAACGCGTGTTGTCCAAAAAGCGAAACAAAACGGCGAAACGTTTTCCTTGCCATACCGAACCGGCGACGTTTCCGGTGCGGTGAGCGAAATTGCTGCTTCGCTCGAGCGCGGCGCTGGCCGTCCGCTGCCGAACATTGTTTGTGCCATCCTTCCGTTAGTGGCGGTGATTGTTTCATTAAACATTTTGGCAAAATTCATTTCTTCGACTTCAGCAGGGGTCTTGTCACTTGTCCTTGGTATTGTGCTTTGCTGGGTGTTAAATGCGAAATTCGTCCGCAAATTTTGGGAGGCCATGGCGTCCGGCGCCCAAGATGCGTTAGTCGCTGCCGCTAATACGTGCGCCGTCGTCGGCTTCGGAGCGGTGGCGAAAAATGTGCCGGCCTTTCAAAAAGCCGTTGATGTCCTTGTGAACATTCCTGGACCGGAACTGCTCGGATTGGGGTTGGCCGTCACGATTATTTGCGGCATGACCGGGTCGGCTTCCGGCGGTCTCGGTATTGCCTTGCCGATTTTGGCGCCGATTTATCTGGCGAAAGGGCTTGACCCCGGCGCCATGCATCGAGTGGCGGCACTTGCTTCCGGTGGCCTTGATTCGCTGCCGCACAACGGATACATTGTGACGACGATTCGCGCCGTCTGCCATGAAACGCACGAGCGGACGTATAAGCCGATATTCGTTCTGTCGGTTATCATTCCGCTTGCCGGCATGTTCTTAGCCATTCTCTTATACTCGATTTTCTAGAAAGGTGGTTTCGTTCATGAGTTTTGTCACGGAAACAAAAACGTTGAAAAACTTTATTGGCGGCCAATGGGTCGCGTCAACATCCGGAAAAGAAGAAATCGTGCCGAACCCGGCGACAGGAGAAGTGCTGGCGAAAGTGCCGCTCTCTTCGCGCGAGGAGCTTGATGCGGCGGTGGCGGCTGCGAAAGAAGCGTTCCGCGAATGGCGCAAAGTGCCCGTTCCGCGCCGCGCCCGCATTTTGTTCCGCTACCAGCAGCTCCTTGTCGAGCATTGGGAGGAGCTTGCCCGCCTTGTGACATTGGAAAACGGCAAAGTGTACGAAGACGCCTACGGCGAAGTGCAGCGCGGCATCGAATGCGTCGAATTTGCGGCGGGAATTCCGACGCTTATGATGGGCCAACAGCTGCCGGATATCGCGACCGGCATCGAATCGGGCATGTACCGTTACCCGCTTGGCGTTGTTGCCGGCATTACGCCGTTTAACTTCCCGATGATGGTGCCGTGCTGGATGTTCCCGCTTGCCATCGCCTGCGGCAATACGTTCGTGCTGAAGCCGTCCGAGCGGACGCCGATGCTCGCCAACCGTTTGGCAGAGCTGTTCACCGAAGCCGGCCTGCCGGCAGGGGTGCTCAATATCGTCCACGGAGCGCACGAGGTGGTCAACGGCATCCTGGAGCATAAAGACATTAAAGCCGTCTCGTTCGTCGGCTCGCAGCCGGTCGCCGAATATGTGTACAAAACAGCCGCCGCTCACGGCAAGCGCGTTCAGGCGCTCGCCGGTGCAAAAAACCATTCGATCGTCATGCCGGACGCCGACCTCGACATGGCGGTGACGAACATCATCAACGCCGCGTTCGGTTCGGCAGGTGAGCGGTGCATGGCATGCTCCGTTGTCGTTGCTGTGGGCGATATCGCTGATGAGCTAGTGAGACGGCTCAAAGAAGCCGCTGACCGCATCCAAATCGGCAACGGGCTCGACCAAGGCGTCTTTTTAGGCCCGGTCATCCGCGAGTCGCATAAAGAGCGGACGATCAAATACATCGAAATCGGCGAAAAAGAAGGGGCGCTCCTTGTCCGCGACGGCCGCCGCGACTCGGCGACAAGCGGAAAAGGGTACTTCATCGGCCCGACGATTTTCGACCATGTCAAACCGGGCATGACGATTTGGACGGATGAAATTTTCGCCCCGGTTCTGTCCGTCGTCCGCGCCCGCGACTTGGACGAAGCGATTGAGATCGCCAACCGGTCGGAATTCGCCAACGGCGCTTGCATCTACACGGACAGCGCCAAAGCGATCCGCCAGTTCCGTGAAGAAATCGATGCCGGCATGCTTGGTGTCAACGTCGCTGTCCCGGCGCCGATGGCGTTCTTCCCGTTCTCGGGCTACAAAAACTCGTTCTATGGCGACCTCCACGCCAACGGCCGCGACGGCGTCGAGTTTTATACGAGAAAGAAAATGGTGACGGCGAGATATGAATAGGAAAACAATGAAGCAGCCCGCTTGGATTCGGGCTGCTTTTTTATCACCTCACACTGAGTCGTGACGGCATTCAAAAGGCGCGAAGTGTGATAGAATAAAATAAAAAAGGGTGTGAGTTTCATGGCTATGGACTACTTTCAGGTGAACTTGCCGAAAGAGTTTTTGCCCGCCATTAATGAATTGGAAGGCAGCACCGTTGAGGCGAAAATAAAGCTTTCATTGGCGATTGGGCTGTTTGTTGGAAAACAGGTGACGCTAGCGAAAGCGGCTGAATTGTCAGGAAAATCCTTAGGGGAATTTATCGATGTATTGCGTTCGAAGGCGATTCCTTGGATGGAATATACGGAGGAACACATCAAAGATGATTGGGACACGGTGCAACAATTGAGCAATGAAAATTAGGGATCACAATGAGTAGGGTTACGGTCAACTCTACACCGATTATAGGTCTGTCGATCGTTGGTCAATTGACTCTTTTGTCTGACCTATTTGATGGAGTATATGTTCCGGAAGCTGTCTATCAAGAAATTGTTCATCACCATGCCCCACGCCATTATGGAAAAGAAGAGCTCAAACGATTGGTCAATGAGGAGGTGTTTCGACTATACCATGTAAAAAATCGCAGCCTTGTTGAAAGTTTATATGGAAAATTCCATGCCGGGGAGTTAGAAGTTATTATTGGAGCGAAAGAACTTGGCGCTCAAGCCGTTGTGATGGATGAGCATGCTGCTAGACCATTGTCGAAACAATTCTTTTTACGGCCTATCGGTACAATCGGAGTTTTGATTCTGGGAAAGAAAAACAGGAAAATAGCGGAAGTCAAGCCGCTGTTAGACACTTTGCTTGAAAATGGATTTTATCTCTCCCAACGTCTCTATCGAGAGGCGTTGTCGTTGGCAGAAGAAACGCTGTAACCCCGCCCGCCGCGCGGGGTTTTCTTTTTTAACCCCTGTCAACAACCCCCTTGACAAAATCGCGTTTACTTCTCATTGAAGGCCGGTTGTAAGCGTTTTAAGATAAAGGTACAGTCAAGCAAAAGGAGGAGCGACGTTATGACGCATACAACCGGAAATGAAACAGGCTTCCGCGTGAAGATTCAGCGGTTTGGCAGTTATTTGAGCGGCATGATTATGCCGAATATCGGGGCGTTTATCGCCTGGGGGCTGATTACCGCCCTATTTATCCCGACGGGCTGGTGGCCGAACGAGACGTTTGCCAAGCTCGTCGGGCCAATGATTACGTATTTGTTGCCGCTGTTGATTGGCTATACGGGCGGCAAAATGGTGTATGACGTCCGCGGCGGCGTTGTCGGGGCGACGGCGACGATGGGAGTCATCGTCGGTTCGGACATTCCGATGTTTTTAGGCGCGATGATCATGGGGCCGCTTGGCGGTTATGTGATCAAAAAAGTGGATGGATTGTTCCAAGGGAAAGTGAAGCAAGGATTTGAGATGCTTGTCAACAACTTCTCAGCCGGGATTATCGGCGGCGTGTTGACGCTACTCGCCTTTAAAGGAGTCGGCCCGGTCATCTCGCTCATCAGCAAAACATTAGCAGCGGGAGTGGAAAAAATCATTGACTGGCATTTGTTGCCGCTGGCGAACTTGTTCATCGAGCCAGGGAAAGTGCTGTTCTTGAACAATGCGATCAACCACGGCATTTTAAGTCCGCTCGGTGTCGAGCAGGCGGCGAAAACGGGAAAATCGATCTTGTTCCTGCTCGAGACGAACCCAGGTCCAGGACTTGGCATTTTGCTCGCGTATTGGCTGTTTGGCAAGGGGATGGCGAAACAGTCGGCACCAGGGGCTGTGATTATCCACTTCTTAGGCGGGATTCATGAAATTTACTTCCCGTACATTCTCATGCGCCCGATTTTGATTTTGGCAGCCATGGCAGGCGGCGTGAGCGGGGTGTTCACGTTTACCATCCTCAACGCCGGGCTTGTGGCCGTGCCGTCGCCGGGAAGCATTTTCGCCTTGCTGGCGATGACGCCAAAAGGGAATTACTTTGGCGTGCTAGCCGGCGTGTTCGTCGCCGCAGCGGTATCGTTCCTCGTCGCGTCGGTGTTCTTGAAATCGGCGAAACTAAAGGAAGGGGAAGAAGATTTAGCGAAAGCGGCGGAAAAAATGCAACAGTTAAAAGGGAAACAAAGCCAAGTGGCGGCCGCGTTGCAGCAACAAGAGAAAGCGGCAGCAGCGGTGGCGGAACAGGCCGTCCCTGTGCGGGTGAAAAAAATTGTCTTTGCGTGTGACGCGGGAATGGGCTCAAGCGCGATGGGAGCGTCGATTTTGCGCAACAAAGTGCAAAAAGCCGGGCTCGATATCGAAGTGACGAACACGGCGATCAACCAGCTTCCGGAAGACGCCGACATCGTCGTCACCCACCAAAACTTAACCGACCGTGCAAAAGCAAAATTGCCGAACGCCTACCACGTATCGGTCGAAAACTTCTTAAACAGCCCGAAGTACGATGAGTTGATTGAACAATTGAAAAAGAACGCGTAAATCGGCATGAAACGCAGGGGAAATGGCGTTCCCCCTGCGTTTTGTTTTACGGCAGCCTGCTGTTTCGAGTCGGTTTTCCGGCCAGCAGGGTTGGTTTTGGCGCCGAAAAAGGAATCATGAATGTGAAATTAAAAACTGTCAACAATAACAATGACGAAAATGAAACATCTCTTCATTGTCAAATCAAGAAAGAAGCCCTTACAATAAGAGATGAAGAACCGATTGGCCAATTTAAACCTGTCAACAATACGACCGAAGATGGGAGGTGAACGGCGATGTACGTATCGGCACGGGAGCGGAAGCTGCTTGAGCGTTTGTTGGCAAGCGACCGTGATTTGACCGTCGGCGAACTGGCCGAGGAGCTGAATGTCAGCGCCCGTACGGTTCACCGCGATTTGCAAGGGCTCGAATCGGTGTTGCGTCGTTACGGGCTGGAGTTGGTGAAAAAGGCAGGAGTCGGCGTTCGGCTCATCGGAAGGGAAGAAAACAAACAGGCGCTGGCCACAGAGCTGCTCCGTCTTTCCCATCATGAATATACACCGGAAGAGCGGCAGCTCATGATTTTAATCGCCCTGTTGGAAGCGGCCGAGCCGGTGAAACTTGTTTCATTGGCGAACGACTTGAATGTGACGGTGGCGACCGTCAGCTTTGATTTGGACAAATTGGAACAAACAATCGAGACGTATGGACTTTCGCTCATCCGCAAGCGTGGATACGGGGTGGAACTGGCCGGTTCAGAATCGGCGAAACGGCGCTTGATGAGCGATTTGTTGTTCCGCCATGTTGATGAACACGAATTTTTGGCATTGATGAAAGAGACGATCCAAAAACGAGCGGACGCTCCGCTTGACACCGTGGCGGAGAAGCTGCTCGGGCTTGTGGACAGAAAAAAGCTCGCCATCATTGAGCAGCAAATCGAGCAAGTGAAAGAAACGCTCCCGTTTACGATGGCCGATAGCTCGTACATCGCCTTTGTCGTCCATTTGGCTCTAGCGATCGAGCGCATCAAGCGGGGAGAAGCGATCCACTTCGATCCGCGGGATTTGCAGACGCTTCAAGCGACGAACGAATACGAAATCGCTCGCGTGCTCGCCGAATCGTTGGAAAAAGTCTTTGGCGTTGCCATCCCCAGCGAGGAGATCGGCTATATGACGATGCACTTGATGGGAGCGAAATGGCGCAGCCGCCAAGGGACGATGATGGAGGAGGCAAGTTTGGCGGTTGGCATGAAAGCGCAGCAACTCATCCGCTTTGTCAGCCGCGAACTTGGCGTCGATTTGTCCGCCGACCGCACGCTGTATGAAGATTTGGTCGTCCACTTGAAGCCAGCCCTGTACCGCTTGGAGCACGGGATGGGGGTATCCAATCCGCTGCTTGAGCAAATTAAGCGGGACTATGCGGAGCTGTTCGCCATTGTCGCAGAAGGGGCAAAGCAACTGTTTGGCAACGTCCCGATGCCTGAGGAGGAGATCGGCTATTTAGTGCTCCATTTTGCCGCCGCGCTCATGCGGGAGAGAAAAGGGTGGCGGGTGCTCGTCATTTGTTCGAGCGGGCTTGGGACGGCGAAAATTTTAGCGACGAGGCTGAAAAAAGAGATTCCGGACATCGTTTCGCTGGAACAAGCGTCCGTGTTTGAATGGAAAGAGAAAGATGCAAGTGCGTATGATCTTGTCGTCTCGACCGTGCCGCTGGCCGATGAAGGCGGCCCATACTTCACCGTCAGCCCGATGTTGACGGAAGAGGAAGCGCGGGCAATCCGTGAATTTTTAGAGCGAAAATCAGCCGCTGAAAAGCGGATGAGGAAAGAGTCAATCGCACAGAGAAACAGGCCAACGCTCGAGGCGATGAAGGCGGTTCGGCGCATCAGCGAGACGATCGTCCACCTGTTGGACGGTTTTTCCCTCGAGGTGGTCAAGGGGCGCTCTGTTCATGAACTATTGGCGGACGCGTGCCGCCGTCTTGAACGAAGTGGCGTCATCGTCGATGCCGATGTCGTCATCGAGGAGCTGCGGCGCCGCGAGTCGCTTGGCGGGCTTGGCGTCCCTGGCACGACGCTGGCGCTTTACCACGCTCGAAGCTTCGCTGTCCTTCGTCCATCTCTGACGATGTACCGACTTGATGCGCCGCAAACGGTGCCCGGCATGGACGGGGAGCCGATGGAGATCAACACGGTTGTGTTGCTGCTTGGGCCATCAGATGCCGATAAGGAGATGCTCGCTGTATTAAGCGAGGTCAGCTCCTTGCTGGTGAAAGATGAGCAAAGCCTTGCCGTTTTGACGCATGGCGGCGAGGAAGAAGTGTATTCACTTGTCAGCGCCCATTTGGAGCAATTTTTTGATCATTACTGGACATCAATGAAGGAGTGAAAACGATGGTAACCCATTCGATTTTAAACAAAGAAAACATTGTGCTCAATGCGCAACCAAAAACGAAAGAAGAGGCGATCCGCCTTGCTGGCGAGGTGTTGGTCAAGCAAGGATATGTCGCCCCGGCATATGTTGATGCGATGCTTGAGCGGGAAGAACTGACATCAACGTATATCGGCAACAATGTCGCCATTCCGCACGGAACGGAAGCAGCCAAAGCGCTCGTGAAACAGTCCGGCATTTCGATCGTGCAAGTCCCGGGCGGCGTCGATTTTGGCGGCGGCAATACGGCTCTGATCGTGATCGGCATTGCCGGCAAAGACGGGGAGCATTTGGATATTCTGTCAAAACTGGCGCTCGTCTGTGCGGAAGCGGACAATGTCGAAGCGATGGCGAACGCCAAAACAGAAGAAGACATTCTTGCGCTGCTCAATGAGGTGAACGGCTGATGCAGGCGGTTCATTTTGGCGCTGGCAACATCGGCCGCGGCTTTATCGGCAGCTTGCTGGCAGCGTCGGGATATAAGGTCGTTTTTGTCGATGTCAACGAACAAATCGTCCGCCTGCTCAAGGAGCGGGGGGAGTATCGCGTCATTGTCGCCGGCGAGCAGCGAGAAGAACAATGGGTGCGCGGCGTCTCGGCGTTGAACAGCCAAACAGAGCGGGAGCAAGTCATCGCGGCGATCGCCGCCGCTGATTTGGTCACGACCGCCGTCGGCCCGCACATTTTGCCGGCCATCGCCCCGGTCATCGCCGCCGGGCTCAAGCAGCGGCTGGCCGCCCGGCAAGCTCCGCTTCATGTCATTGCGTGCGAAAATATGATCGGCGGCACGGAGACGTTGAAGCAACACGTATTTGCCCATCTTTCCGAAGCCGAACAACAGCTGGCGGGCGAGTCGGTCGGCTTTCTCAACTGCGCGGTTGACCGCATCGTGCCAAACCAAACGAACGATGATCCGCTGGCGGTGACGGTCGAGCCGTTTTTCGAATGGGCGATTGAAACGCGCAACGTCATCGGCGCGGTTCCGCCGATTCAAGGAGCGCATTTTGTCGCTGACTTAGGGCCGTATATTGAACGAAAGCTGTTCACCGTCAACACCGGCCATGCCCTTGCCGCCTACTTAGGCTACCTCAAGCAATACGAAACCGTGCAAGACGCGATGAAAGACAGCGCCATTCGGGCGGATGTCGAACAGGCGCTCAGCGAATCCGGAGCGGTGTTGGTGAAAAAGCACGGTTGGAAGGCAGATGAGCACCGCGCGTATATCGAGACGACGATCGGGCGCTTCATGAACCCGGCGCTGTCCGACGACATCATCCGTGTCGCCCGCTCGCCGATCCGCAAACTTGGGCCGAACGACCGCCTCGTCGCTCCAGCCGTGCAATATTGCGCCTTATTCGGCAACGTCCCGCACGGCTTGGCTAAAGGAATCGCCGCCCTCCTGCGGTTCGATGACGACCGCGACGTGGAAGCCGCCGCCCTTCAACAAACAATCGCCCAACATGGAATCGAAGGCGCGCTTCGGCAATACGCGGGGCTTGAAAGTGGGCACCCGCTCGTGGCGGCGGTGAGGGAAGAGTACGGGAGAATGGAGAAAAACAAAAGCTGACCGTCTTGCAAATGTCGTCGACCTCCAATCGTGCAAAAATCCCGGGGGATCGACGACAATGTTTTTTTGCGTCAAAATCCTACAACCAACACGGCTCAACAGTATTGACAGAATTTTTGAAACGTGATATTCTGAAAACAGCCAAAAGGGGAAAAGCTTGATTTTATGCGCATTCTTTGGGGGTTTTTATCGTACCTATGAGGGATTGAAACTCGTTCCCGTCTTCCCGCTGCTGCTCCAGTTGCGAGCGGTTTTTATCGTACCTATGAGGGATTGAAACAACGAAAAAACTGACGAGCTACTCGCGTTGACCCAAGAGTTTTTATCGTACCTATGAGGGATTGAAACGAGAGCGTAAACACGGAAACGAAGATTCGCGTATCCGTTTTTATCGTACCTATGAGGGATTGAAACCTGACAGTATCACGGGGGCTATGCCGACCGTATCCAAACTTGTTTTTATCGTACCTATGAGGGATTGAAACAAATGAGGGGGTATAAAAAGAAGTATGTAGCGGAGCAGTTTTTATCGTACCTATGAGGGATTGAAACAGCTCGATTTTATCCCCTGCTTTTGCCCCGTCAAAAGTTTTTATCGTACCTATGAGGGATTGAAACCTCAAAAGCAGCAATTACTTGCTAAGCAGATCGAGGTTTTTATCGTACCTATGAGGGATTGAAACAGCTGCCTTATATTCTCGATTCTTCGTTGAGGCTTAGTTTTTATCGTACCTATGAGGGATTGAAACTCGGCGGACTGCTGATCCTGGGCGGCACCGCATTGGTCGTTTTTATCGTACCTATGAGGGATTGAAACCTTCAATAGGTCTAGAACCGGGAACACTACCTGCTGTTTTTATCGTACCTATGAGGGATTGAAACTGGTGGCTCGACATGATTTTAAAGCATGTCCAAAATGTTTGTTTTTATCGTACCTATGAGGGATTGAAACCATTGACAGCGATCCGTACGTGTTACAGTCATAACAGTTTTTATCGTACCTATGAGGGATTGAAACATTTACCTCAGGTTGAATATGAGCCACACCTTTACGGTTTTTATCGTACCTATGAGGGATTGAAACTCCGACGCGCCTAATGTGTTGACCGTTAGCAACGCCCATGTTTTTATCGTACCTATGAGGGATTGAAACTCTTCTTTCTTCGGCTCTTCCTTCTTCGCTTCGGTCGTTTTTATCGTACCTATGAGGGATTGAAACATGCTCGTATAATTCAGTCTTTAAGGTCATCAAGCACGGTTTTTATCGTACCTATGAGGGATTGAAACTACTCACTCGTACCGTTCCAATCGGACTGTTTCGGGCTTTTATCGTCCCCATCAGTGATTGAAACACTGTGTAGTACGGCACAACTTTTTCTGTCCCCCATGCAGGATTTTCACCCCCTGTTTGCGAATGGATAGAATCGAACACGTTCAAAGAGGGGTGATCGAATGGCCATTGACCATGACCGATTGTTCAAAGAGCTGATTCAAACGTTCTTCGAAGAGTTTCTCCTTCTCTTTTTCCCCGACATGCACGAACACATTGATTTCCGCCATTTGTCCTTCCTGTCCGAAGAACTGTTCACTGATGTCACGGCAGGTGAAAAATACCGCGTCGATCTATTGGTCGAGACGAAGCTGAAAGGGGAAAATGGGCTGATCATCGTTCATGTGGAGAATCAAAGCTACGTGCAGCCATCGTTTCCAGAGCGCATGTTTATCTATTTCAGCCGTTTGTTTGAAAAATACCGCACCCGCATCGTTCCGATCGCTGTCTTCAGCCATGATGCCCTTCGCGAGGAACCATCCGTGTTCTCAATCGAGTTTCCCTTTGGCGACGTGCTGCAGTTTCGCTTTTTCCCCGTAGAGCTGCGCAAGAAACATTGGAGAGACTACATCCGGCATGACAATCCGATCGCGGCTGCCCTCCTTGGCAAAATGGGGTATACTGAAAGTGAGAAAGTCGAGTTGAAAAAAGAGTTTTTGCGCATGTTGGTGCGATTGGAGCTGGATAAAGCGAGGCAGCGGCTCTTGTTGGGCTTTTTTGAAACATATGTGAAGCTGTCGGAGGAGGAAGAGCAACAACTACAAAGAGAGGTGAGGGCGATGGAAACGAAAGAAAAAGAGAAAATGTTGGAGCTGATCATTTCCTATGAGCAAAAGGGAAGGAAACAGGGGTTGGAAGAAGGGATCAAACAAGGTATGAAACAGGGAATGGAACAAGGAATGAAACAGGGGATGAAACAAGGAATGAAACAAGGAATGAAACAGCTGATCCGCAACATGGCGCGCAAAGGAATGAAGGTGGAAGATATTGCTCGGTTGGTGGATCTTCCAGAGCAAGATGTTCGGGAATTGCTTGAAGAGTAGGGGAATCCAATACAAAAGGCGGCCATCTAACGAGGACAGTTGGCGGTGGCAAAAGAGGTAGAGGGAATCACTGATTCGTAAGTGATCGATTGTAGAAAACGGATGATCGTCCGGTCACATGAAAGAGGAGGAACAAAAATCAGAAAGTATGTACCGTGCCAACGTTTTATGCACCGTCGGCCTTGAAAGGCAGGCGGCCTTTTTTTGTTATGGGGCTCCGGCGTTCCGCTAGGTGCTTGATATCAGGTCTGATTATACCTCCATGAACAAAATGCACAAAATTCATTTTATTTTCAAAAACTTCACGTTCACCCTGGGGCATGGTAAGGTTGAGTTTGAAAACGTTATCAAAAACAAGGGGGCAAGGGAGAAATGAAGAAAACGAAATGGTGGGGATTGCTCGCTGCAGGGATGATGACACTGGCTTTGGCGGCCTGTGAGGGCAATGAATCGGCGGGGTCGAAACCGTCCGGTTCCAACTCCGGTTCGTCTGCTTCCAACTATCCGACGAAGCCGATTACGATTGTTGCTCCGTCTGGGGCGGGCGGCGGTTGGGATTTAACGGCCCGCGCGGTCACGAAAGTGTTGGATGAGACAGGGCTTGTCAAACAGACCATGACGGTCGAAAACAAACCGGGCGGCGGCGGGGCAGTCTTTATGGCCGAATACGCTACCCAGGATGTGAAAAACGATTATAAGCTGTTTGTCAATTCACCGCCGATTATCATCAATAACTTGAAAAAAGAAGGGAACAGCCCGTTCGGCTACAAAGACACAACCCCGCTCGCCCAGTTGACAAAAGACTTTGGCGCGATTGTGGTTAAAGCCGATTCAAAGTTTCAAACGTTGACCGACTTGCTGAACGCCATTAAACAAAATCCGAAATCCGTCACCATTGCCGGAGGGTCGGCGCCAGGGTCGATGGACCACTTAGTGGCGATTTTGCCGATCTATAAGTCGGGCATCGATCCAAAATCAGTCAAGTATGTTTCGTACGATGGCGGCGGAGAAGCGATGGCGGCGCTGCTTGGCGGCAATGCGGATGTGATTGCGACGGATGCGTCTTCGGTTGGGGAATATTTGAAGGCCGGCAAAGTGCGGGTGTTGGCGGTTTCGGCTCCAGAACGCCTCGGCGGAGTGCTGAAAGACGTGCCGACGATGAAAGAGCTTGGCGTTGATGCCGAGTTTACGATTTGGCGCGGCGTGTTCGGGCCGAAGGAAATGTCTTCGGAAGCAAAAGCGTTTTGGGAAGAGACATTGAAAAAACTGTCTGAGCATGAAAAATGGAAAGAAGAGCTGCAAAAACAAGGTTGGGAAGCAGAGTACCGCAATTCGGAAGAGTTTACGAAATTTTTGCAAGAGCAAGAGCAGCAAGTCGGCGACCTGCTGAAGTCGCTTGGGATGCATAAATAACTCGAGGGGGAAGAGCATTCTTCCCCTTTTTCCAAAAGCGGGAGGGAAAGCGATGAACAAAACGGCTGACCGGATCGCGGCGGTGGCGTTTTTGGCTGTGGGTGCTTTGTTTATGGTGGAAAGTTTGCGCATATCGAAAAGCGCCTACGGCAGCGCTGTCGGGCCGAATGTGTTTCCGTTTTTGCTTGGACTTGTGTTGGTTTTCTTAAGCATAAAACTGCTGTTTGAGACAAGAAATTATTCAGGCGCAACAGGGGAGAAACTGCCGCGGCAATATAAAAAGTTTCTTGTCATTTTCATCGCCGCCATTTTCTATGCGGCGTTGCTTGAAACGGTTGGATATGTGATCACGACATTTCTCTTTCTTGTCATCGGCTTTCAAACGATGGAAAAAGGGGCGCTGTGGAAATCGATCGCCATTGCGGCTGGTTTTTCGTTAGGCGTATATGGCCTTTATGTGAAACTGTTGCAAGGAACATTGCCGAGCTGGCCGATTTGGTTCCAATGAAAGGAGGGGCATCATGGACACACTATCGTTTTTGTTTGACGGATTTCAGACGGCGCTTCAGCCGCATAACTTGCTGTTTGCGTTTATCGGGGTGTTGATCGGCACGGCGGTCGGCGTGCTTCCTGGGATCGGACCGATGAGCGGGGTGGCGCTGCTCATTCCGGTGACGGCGTCGATGACATCGGGTTTGAGTCCCGAGCAGGCGGCCGCCAGTTCGATCATTTTGTTGGCCGGCGTCTATTACGGGGCGATGTACGGCGGGTCGACGACGTCAATTTTGTTAAACACGCCCGGGGAATCATCGTCTGTTGTCACGACGCTGGACGGCTACCAAATGGCGCGGCAAGGCCGGGCTGGAGCGGCGCTGGCGATTGCGGCGATCGGTTCGTTTGTGGCGGGGATTGTGTCGCTCATCGGTCTTGTATTATTAGCGGAGCCGCTGTCCAATGTCGCCTTGAAGTTCGGTCCGGCGGAGTATTTTTCGCTTATGCTGCTGGGGCTCGCCGCGGTGAGCGGCCTTGCCGGCAAGTCGATGACGAAAGCATGGATCATGACCATCTTTGGCCTGCTTCTTTCCACGATCGGGCTCGACAACGTCTCTGGCGTCGCACGCTTCACGTACAATATTTCCTATTTGTATGGGGGGCTGGAGTTTTTAACCGTAGCGGTCGGGCTGTTTGCGTTGGGGGAAGTATTCAAGTCCATTCTCCACAACGAAATGAACAGCGGGGAAATTGCGAAAATTGGCCGCGTGTTGCCGACGAAAGCGGACTTGAAAGAAAGTGCCGGCCCGATTGCCCGCGGGTCGCTGCTCGGATTTTTCATCGGCGTGCTGCCGGGAGCCGGAGCGACGCTGGCCTCATTTTTCTCTTATATTCTTGAAAAGAAAATCAGCAAACATCCGGAAAAATTCGGCCAAGGGACGATCGCCGGCGTCGCGGCGCCCGAGTCGGCGAACAACGGTGCGTCTGGAGGCGCGATGATTCCGCTGTTGACGCTCGGGATTCCGGGGTCCGGGACGACGGCGATTTTGATGGGAGCGCTCATTATGTACAACGTCCAGCCAGGTCCGCTGTTGTTTGATGAACATCCGGCTGTTGCCTGGGGATTGATTGCGAGCATGTTTATCGGAAATGTGATGTTGTTAATTCTCAACATGCCGCTTGTGAAACTATTTGCGAAAATCATCCAAACACCGACGAAGTATTTGTTGCCGCTCATTATCGCCATCTCTGTATTCGGCGTGTATGCGGTGCAAGTGACGACGTTTGGTGTGTTTCTGTTGTTGGCATTTGGCTTGCTCGGCTATTGGCTCGCGGAACACGATTACCCGCTCGCGCCTCTTGTATTGGGGCTTGTGCTGGGGCCAATGATTGAAAACAACATGCGCCGGGCGTTGACGGCATCCAACGGGGACTATCTCGTGTTCGTTGAAAAGCCGATTTCGCTCGTCTTGTTGGTCATCGCCTTATTGTGGATTGCCGTGCCGTTTTTCATGAAATTACGAGGAAAAACCGTCATTGTCAATGAAGATATGTAATAATAGAAAGAAAGGCTTTCTTCCTTTAGTGGAGGATGGTCTTTCTTTTCATTTTTCCGTTTGGAGGACAGCACGATGAAACTGCAAACACGGTTGATGATGATCATTTGTTCGCTGCTTTTGTTTGTCATCGTGTTTCTTACGTTTTTATTCCAACATATGTTCGCGGAGACTATCAAACAACAAATCGGCATGCGGGCGCTGAACGTGGCGGAAACCGTCGCGTCCACCCCGCTTGTGCGCGAGGCGTTCCGCGACCCCGATCCGTCCGTGCGCTTGCAGCCGTTTGCCGAATATATTCGCCGAAAGACAGGGGCGGAATACGTCGTCATCGGCAACCGCCAAGGAATCCGCTATGCTCACCCGCTGCCGGACCGGATCGGCAAACCGATGGTCGGGGGCGACAACGGTGAGGTGCTCAAAGGCAAGGCCATTATTTCGGAGGCGGTCGGTTCACTCGGTCCGGCAATCCGCGGAAAAGCGCCGGTTTTGGATGAAAACGGACAGGTGATCGGCATTGTTTCGGTCGGTTTTTTGCTGGAAGATATTCAGCGCACGGTGTGGTCGTATCGTATAAAGATTTTTCTTTTCTCCGTTCTTGCTCTCTTTCTTGGAGCGGTGGGCGCCATGGCGATCGCCAGGGCGGTGAAAAAATCGATTCATGGCCTTGAACCGGAAGAAATCGGTTTGCTCTACCAAGAAAAGCAGGCGATTTTAGAGGCAATTCGCGAAGGAATGGTGGCCATCAATCAAGAGGGAACGATTACAATGGTCAACCAAACGGCGCTGAAGCTGCTTGGGTATGAGAACGAACGCGATGTGTTGGGAATGCCGATCTTGCAGCTTATTCCCCACTCGAGGCTGCCTGAAGTCATTCGGACGGGGCAGGCAGAATTTGACGATGAAATGGTGTTAGGGGAAGAAACCGTCATTGCCAACCGCATTCCGATCAAAGACAAGCAAGGGCGTGTGATCGGAGCGGTATCGACGTTTCGAAACAAATCGGAATTGTATCGCTTGACCAAAGAGTTATCGCAGCTTCGCAGTTATGCCGATGCCTTGCGCGCGCAAACGCACGAATTTTCCAACAAGCTGTATTTGATCTCTGGCCTGATTCAACTGGAATCGTATGAGGAAGCGCTTGAACTGATCGCAAAAGAGACCGACTTGCAACAAAACATCGTCCGGTTTGTCATGAAAGAAATTCCGGATCCGATCATCGGCGGTCTGCTGATCGGCAAGTTCAATCGCGCCAACGAGCTGAAAATTGTGTTTGAGATCGATCGGGAAAGCAGTTTCCGTGATGTGCCGCCATGGATGGACCGGGACCATCTAGTAACCATTATTGGAAATGTAGTAGATAACGCCATGGAAGCGGTCCTTCATAACGGAAAGGAAGAGAAACGAGTGGCCATTTTTTTGACTGACCTCGGCGATGATTTGATTATTGAGGTCGAGGATAACGGATTAGGCATTGACCCAGTTGTAGCGGAACGGATCTACGAGCGCGGCTTTTCAACGAAGGCTGCCGGAGGGCGGGGGTATGGGCTTGATCTAGTGAACCGGGCGTTGACAATGCTCGGGGGGCAAATGACGTATCGATCTGAGCAAGGAGCAGGCACGGTATTTACCATCATGATCCCAAAGCGGCCAGCCCATGTCGGGCGGCAGGACCGCCAAGGCTAGAAGGAGGGAACCGATGTTGCTGATTCGTGTACTGATTATTGAAGACGACCGCCGCATTGCGGAAATCAATCGGCGCTTTGTCGAGAAAGTGAACGGTTATGAAGTGGTCGGCATCGCCACGAACGCTGAAGAGGCAAGGGAATTGACGGAGGTGTTGCGGCCAGACATGTTGTTGCTTGACGTCTATTTTCCCGATATGAACGGCCTTTCGTTTTTGAAATGGGTGCGAGAGCGTTTTTCCGATATCGATATTATTATGATCACCGCAGCACGAGAAGTGGAGGCGCTGAAGCAAGCGCTGCATGGCGGGGTGTTTGATTACATTATCAAGCCGATTATGTTTGACCGATTCGCCGACACATTGCATCGATATAAAGAGTACTATGACAAAATGCAGCGGTGGGTGAAAGAGAAAGAGTGGATTGGCCAAGAAGAGGTTGATGCCTTAATGGGAAGAGAAGTGTCCGTTAAGGAACAGCCTATGTTGCCTAAAGGCATTCAGCCGTTGACCTTAGAAAAAGTGTTGGGGGTTGTGAGACAGTGCGCAGAAGGCATCACCGCTGAAGAAGTGGGGCGTCAAATCGGAACCAGCCGGACGACGGCCCGCCGTTACTTGGAGTATCTCGTCTCCGTCGGCCAGGTGACGGCCGATATTGCCTATGGATCCGTTGGGCGGCCGGAACGAGTTTACAAGAAGAAAATGTAGGTATAGAAGGCCGGTGATTTCGTGAAAAATCACAGAAAATGGACTTTTTTCAAATAGAGAAGTCTTGCAAAATCAATGCTTCTCTTTCGGCCGAAAACAATGGATTCAGCGAAATCAGTTGTTTTTCACCAGCCTTATAGATTTTCAAAAATGAAACATCCATTATATGGAGAAAGAAAGAGAGGAGAGCGTCTTGGCTGTTTTTAGCGGCATTTTATTGCAAGTGATGGTTCCGATGTTATTGATTGTCGGCTTGGGGGCAGGGCTTCACCGCTTCTTTCATCTTGACCTCAATACGTTATCCAAATTGAACATGTACGTCCTGTTGCCGGCAGTCGCATTCATCAACGTGTATGACAGTGAGTTGAATGGAAAGGTGTTGGCGGCCATCTTAGCATTTCTCTTGTTGCAAAACAGCGGACTGATCGTTTTGAGTATGATGATGGCCAAGTTGTTCAAATTAGAACGGAGTTTGTCAGCCGTATTTCAAAACACCATTGTGTTGAACAACTCAGGTAATTTCGGCATCCCGGTCAGTCAGCTTGTATTTCATCAACATCCGCTCGGGGCGACGATTCAAATTATGGTGACGATCTTTCAAAATTTCTTGACGAATACATATGGGGTATATCAGTTCGTATCCGGGAATGGAAAAAGGGAGAAATGGACTGCGGAGATATGGAAAAATCCCGTCCTTCACGCGCTGTTGCTTGGCGTGGTCTGCCGATGGCTCCACGTCCCGATCCCATCATTTTTATGGACGCCGCTTCAGCGGGTCGCCGATGCGTTTTTAGCCATCGCCCTCTTTACGTTGGGAGCGCAAATCGCCTACGCTCGGTTTACTGCCTTGCCGCCGCTTGTGTATGTGAGTGTGTTCGGGCGCTTGATATTGTCGCCGCTGTTGGCTGGGTCTTTGATCTTTCTATTAGGAATGGATGGCGTGACGGCTCAGGCATTGCTCATTGCCAGTTCGTATCCATGTTCACGCAATACGGCGCTGTATGCGCTCGAGTATGACTGCCACCCCGATTACGCCGCCCAGGCAGTGCTGGTGTCGACCTTGTTGAGCGCCATTACCGTGACAGGCACAGTATATGCGGCCCGTCTGCTGTTTCCGATTGGCGGATGAAAACGGGGGCAAGTTGTCGTCGACCTCCAATCGTGCAAAAATCCCGGGGGATCGACGACAATGTTTTTTTGCGTCAAACTCCTACAGCCAACGCGGCTAGACCGTATTGACAGAATTTTTGAAACGTGCTATTCTGAAAACAGCCAAAAGGGGAAAAGCTTGATTTTATGCGCATGGTTTTGGGTTTTTATCGTACCTATGAGGGATTGAAACACCGAAATCGTAAAACAAACAATAATCGAAAAACTAAGTTTTTATCGTACCTATGAGGGATTGAAACCGACTGATCCGAGTTCAGATGCTTACTACGGGTATAGCTGTTTTTATCGTACCTATGAGGGATTGAAACTAAAGGATTGATCGACCTGGTACGTCGATCCGGCGAGTTTTTATCGTACCTATGAGGGATTGAAACTCTCGCAATCTCAAAAACTCGGTTGCGATCATCGAGGTTTTTATCGTACCTATGAGGGATTGAAACTCACAAGCGAAACAAAGTTTCGTGAGATAAACAAAAAAGGTTTTTATCGTACCTATGAGGGATTGAAACATTTGTTGTAATTTCCGGTGACGATCAGCCCTTTTGTTTTTATCGTACCTATGAGGGATTGAAACACCAAGGATTTGCCCAAGCAGAGCAAACTCCTTCGGTTTTTATCGTACCTATGAGGGATTGAAACTTCTCCTTTACGTGTGATATTATGGTGGGCTGTCCAAGGTTTTTATCGTACCTATGAGGGATTGAAACTCGTCAGTGTAATATGCTACGATCACATCCGACGGGTTTTTATCGTACCTATGAGGGATTGAAACGCTTCCTCCGCGGTTTGACAAATAAAAGAAACGAAAGTTTTTATCGTACCTATGAGGGATTGAAACCAAAAATGCCACTTTTGTGCTATGATGAAGTTGATGGCCAGTTTTTATCGTACCTATGAGGGATTGAAACACCGCTGATGTATAATAGCTCATCGAATAAGTTTCTGTTTTTATCGTACCTATGAGGGATTGAAACAGTCATCTGCAGGGATTTTTCGGACAAATAGTTCCCATGTTTTTATCGTACCTATGAGGGATTGAAACTGCCGTTTGCAATACGTAGCACTTCATATAATCCACGTTTTTATCGTACCTATGAGGGATTGAAACAAAATCGTGTACCGATGGAACCCGTCAACGATGATGAACGTTTTTATCGTACCCATGAGGAACTGAAACTGTCTCCTGCCACAGCTGAACCACCGCTGAGTTCAGCTTGTTTTACCGCTCGACATAGGAAAAGGACAAATGCGAAATGGCACATGCCAAAAAAACGCGGGGGGAAACAAGAAGGAATTCGGCCGCGAAGAGCGAATACAGTACGGTGAATCCGACAATTGCAGGGAGGGAAAACGTGGCCAAACAGCGCATCGATCATGACCGGTTGTTCAAAGAGTTGCTGTCGACATTTTTTGAGGAGTTTTTGCTTCTTTTCTTTCCCGACGTGTACGAGTACATTGACGTTCACCATCTCTCTTTCCTCTCCGAGGAACTGTTCACCGATGTGACGGCCGGAGAGAAGCACCGCGTCGACTTGTTGGTCGAAACAAAGGTGAAAGGGGAAGACGGGCTCGTCATTGTCCATGTCGAGCATCAAAGCTACACCCAGCGGACCTTCCCCGAGCGAATGTTCCTCTACTTCAGCCGCTTGTTTCAAAAATACCGCCGCCGCATTCTCCCGATCGCCATCTTCAGCTATGACGAACAATACGACGAACCTTCCTCATTGGTCATGCAGTTTCCGTTTTTGACCGTTCTTGACTTCCGCTTTTTGACGGTGGAGCTATGCAAACTGCCGTGGCGCGCGTACATCCGCCATGCCAACCCTGTCGCCGCTGCCTTGCTAAGCAAAATGGGGTATAATGAAGATGAGAAAGTCGACGTGAAAAAGGAATTTTTGCGCATGCTCGTCCGCCTTGAGCTGGATGAAGCGAAACAGCGGCTGTTGTTCGGTTTTTTCGAGACGTATTTGCGGTTATCCGAAGAGGAGGAAATCCAACTGCGACACGAGGTGAGCCAAATGGAGACGAAGGAAGCAAAGCGTGTGATGGAACTCATCGTCTCATACGAACAGCGGGGGATGGAAAAGGGAATCCAACAAGGAATCGAACAGGGGATGAAGCAAGGACGCCAACAAGGGATCGAGGAAGGGAAGCTCGACGTGGTGAAGAGAATGCTGGCGAAAGGGTACGATGTCGACACGATTCACGAACTGACTGGGCTGCCGGTCGAGATGATTGAAAAGGTGAGGCAGTAAGTCGGATGCCCCCTGGCTAGAGCGAACGTCGCCGCCCGCAATGGCGTCAAATCCCTCATAAAGGGCGGCGGCCGTCTTGTTAGAGCCTTCGGACGTTTCGTTCCCAGGGGAGGTTTTTGGAAACGCCGTGTTTTGGGAACTTTTTCGATTTATGAACGGCGTTTTTCTTTTATGATCAGTCTTCTAATTTTTTACCGTTTTCTCACGAATTTAACTTCCCTCCGAAAGAAGTCTCCTACTTCTAAACGTGAAGGTGCGCCAGCACCAGTGAAAGTGGGAGATGAATGTCGGTTGGCGTTAGCCAACGAATAGGATAGAATATGGCTAGAACGGACACCTTCGGAACGAAGGGAAGCGTAAAGGGTTCTTGTGTGTGGCTTACCGTTCAGCGAACACACACAAGTCGCTTGAAGCCCCCACCTCTAAGCGAAGCGTAGGTGGTGGGTAGTTCACAAACCATAAAAACAGCTAAAATAACGACACCTACCCGTGGTGCTAGTTGAGCTTTAGCGCTCAACTAGCCCAAGTGTAACCAGGGAATAAGCTAACAATATACCGTCTAGTGCCACTTCAAATCCGATAATCGAATTGGCTCGGATCCCCGTGATGCGATAGTGGTCAATCAGAACCGAGAACACCGTCTCGATCACTTTGCGTTTTTGTTGGATCCACTGCTCCCATGTCTCAGATGCACGATGTTTCTGGTTTTTTCGAGACGGAGTCCAAAGCGCCATTTGGTATTCTTCGTACAGCCTTTTTTGCAAGTCACGGCTAATGAATCCTTTGTCCCCGAAGTTATACGGGTGGGGAATTTGGGTCATCACGCTTTCGGCTGCGATTCGATCGTGGCAAGATGCTTCTGTCACCACATACCCCATTGGCAGCCCTTGATCGGTCACTTGAAGGTGCAGCTTCAACCCGTAGTACCATTGCTTTTTGGAAGCGCAATACCCGATGTCGGCGATCTCTTGAAACCGTTTGACGCGATGCATTCTTGCCGTATGGCACAATGGGAGCGGCAAGCTGTCCACGACGGCATAGGCATGATGTTGGCCACGTTTTGCCAGCTCATGGCGGATCCATTTGATAGCGAAGCCAAGCGCCCGGCAGCGGCGGTTGTATCGGGAACGTTCGAGAAACGAGCCGTTTGTGAACAAATTTCCCGTGACAAAACGATGCCACGCCCGTTCAGAAGTAAAACCGAGCAGCTTTCCTAAAAGATGAATGGCGATGATGACAGCGTCCTCTTGCTTGACCAAATGGCGATTTCGACGATGAAGATGCACCTGAATGCATGAAAGTTGAGCAGAAACAAAAACGAAAATGGCGGCATATTGCTTTTGAATCTTGGCTCGATCTGTAGTAAAATGAAAGTGCTCTTGCATGGGGATTCTCCTTTCGAATGGCAGGTCGCACTTTCATTCTACAGGAGATCCGCCAGCAAGGGCTATTTTTATGCTTGCTCAAGTTTATCTAGCACCACGGGTGACACCTATAAAAAGGTAGCCTAAAATAGACGTCATGGTAGTCAGCATGTCCCATTCTCCTTTTTGTTAATTGGTATCGGTATACAATTGTGCTTGTGAAGCTCTAATAAACTCATTATGTTCTTCTGCGGCTTTCACAGATGTTTCAGAAACGCCAAACGATAATGTAGAAAATACTAAAACAAACGACAGGTAAAAATAGGTATTTGTTCATAAAAATGAATCAATGCATTGCTTAGTGCAAAATGAAAGTACAATCTATGAAGCCGTTTGGCGCGATCCATTCGGGCGGAATGACATCACTCGATCGGCAAGCTGTCACGGCCGTATACCATTCATTGATTTTTAGATTTCAAACAAAAACTATTGTAAACCGCTTTCACTTGGTTTATAATAAAGCTAAACCGGTTTATGAAAACGCTTTTGAACTAAATCGATTTAGTACGAGAGAGGGATCCCTTTTGAAAAAAGTAACGATGGCCGATGTCGCGAAATTGGCCAACGTTTCGAAAAGTACGGTGTCACAATACTTAAATAAGCGCTATGAATATATGAGCGAGGAGACGAGAAAACGCATCGCCGAGGCGATTGAAGAGCTTGGGTATCAGCCGAACATCATCGCCCGCAGTTTGAAGCAAAAGACGACAGCGACCATTGGCGTGATTGTTTTTAATATGCTTCATATGATGACAACGCAAGTGCTGCACGCCGTTGAAGAGGAATGCCAAAAGCGCGGGTTTCAAGTCATTGTCTGCAATTCCGGCGATGATCCGGACAAGGAGAAAACATATGTCGATACGCTGCTGGCGAAGCAAGTGGACGGGTTGATCGTGTTTCCAACAGGGAAGAACGAGGACGTCTATCGCCGTCTTGTCGAGGAACGGTTTCCACTTGTGTTTGTCGACCGGATGGTGCCGGGATTGGAGGCAGACAGCGTGCTGCTTGATAATGCAGGTGCAGCGGAAATGGCGGTTCAGTATTTCGCTTCCCAGGGCCGCGATCGGATTGCGATTGTCACTCCGCCGCTTGTCTCTTACAACGTGCCGCGGATGGAGCGGTTGGAAGGGTTTCGGGCGGCTATGCGCAAAAGAGGGCTGGACGTTGAAGATGAGAACATTATCGCCGCTGATCCGGACGCGCTGCCGGAAGTGTTGAAACAACGGTTTGCCGAACCGAAGCGGCCTAATGCCTTGTTTGCGATCAACGACTTGACGTTGATGGGGGTTTTGCGGTTTGTGAAAGACGCAGGGGTTCGTGTGCCGGATGAGGTGGCGATCATCAACATCGATGATGTACCGTTTGCCGACATTTACACGCCGGCGCTGACAACCATCGCCCAGCCGACGTTTGCGATGGGGAAAAAAGCAGCTGAGCGCGTGTTTGAACAAATGAAAGCGAAAAAAGCCGACGGTCCGCGCGTATTTCGTTTCTCCCCGACATTGATGGAACGGACATCGATCAGGCGGGGGAAGGAATGAAGAAGGGAGGAGAAACGATGGCGATTCATGGGGACGTCGTCATTGGGATTGATATTGGAACGACAAGTACGAAAGCGGTCGTGTTTGACGGGCGGGGGAAGGTGCTGGCTTCTCACGCCGTCGACTATCCGATCATCCAGCCGCATCCGGGGTTTGCCGAGCAGGATCCCGATGAACTGTTCGCGGCGGTCGTTCAAGCGGTCGGGGCGGTGACGGTCCGCCACGGCATCCGCCCAGAACAAGTGAAAGCGATGGGTTTGAGTGCGGCGATGCACTCGATTATGGCGCTTGACGAGTCGGGCCGGCCGCTCACCCGCCTCCTCATCTGGGCGGACAACCGAAGCGTGGCTCAAACGGAGCGGCTGTGGAAAGAGCAAAACGGGCTTGCCATTTACCGGCGGACGGGGACGCCGATCCATCCGATGTCGCCGCTATCGAAATTGCTTTGGCTCAAGGAGGAGCAGCCAGACGTATTTCAGCAAGCACGGCGGTTTGTGTCGGTGAAAGATTACGTGTTGCACCGTCTGTATGGCGACTATGTCGCTGACCATTCCATGGCATCGGCGACGGGTTTATTCCGATTGGAAACGCTCGATTGGGACGAGGAGGCGCTCGCCCTTGTCGGCATCCGCCGCGACCAGCTGCCGCGGCTCGTTCCCGCCACGCATATTATGACTGGCATGAAAAGAGAATGGGCGGAAAAAATGGGAGTCGCTCCGGATGTGCCTGTTGTCATTGGGGCGAGCGACGGCGTGCTCGCCAACGTCGGCGTCGGGGCGGTGCTTCCGGGGGAAGCAGCGATTACAATCGGGACGAGCGGGGCGGTGCGGACGATTGCGGCAAAACCGACAACCGACGAAAAAGGGCGGACGTTTTGTTATGCGTTGACGCCTGGCTATTGGGTCGTTGGCGGGCCGACGAACAACGGCGGCATCTTGCTTCGCTGGCTGCGCGACGAGTTCGGCGCCCACGAGCGGGAAGTGGCGAAAAAGCTCGGCATCGATCCGTATGAGTTGTTGACGAAATACGCGGAACGCGTCCCGCCTGGATCCGAGGGGCTGGTGTTTTTGCCGTTTTTGTCGGGCGAGCGGGCGCCGTACTGGAACGCGAACGCGCGTGGGACGTTTTTTGGCCTTGGCCTTCATCATAAGCGCGAGCATTTCATCCGCGCTGTCATGGAAGGCGTCTGCTTCAGCATTCTCTCGGTCGCTTTAGCCATTCGCGATGTCACGGGGCCGATGTCGGAAATCCGCGTCTCGGGCGGATTCGCCAAGTCGCCGTTTTGGCGGCAAATGCTTTCTGATATGCTCGGCAAACCGCTCATCGTGCCGCAGACGCACGAGGCGTCGGCGCTGGGGGCGGCTGCGGTGGCGCTTTACGCGTTAGGCGAGCTGCCGTCGCTGGAAACGGTGAAAACGTGGATCGACACAACGGCCCGCCATGAGCCGAAGGAAGAACATACGCTCATTTACGCTGAACTGTTTGATTTGTATGCCCGCTTGTATGAGCGATTGAAAGAGGAATTTGACATCATCGCTGCGTTTCAGCGGCGGAGTGGGTAAAGGGAGGAAGACTAAATCGATTTAGTTGGCTATGATCGGGCGCTAAATCGATTTAGCCCTTTCCTTCAAAGATTTGAAAACGTTTGCTTTGTTCACTAAATCGATTTATCTCAAAGATAAAGGGGGAGCTTGTGATGGAAATCGCCATTGTTGTTGCTGCTATTATCGTGTTATTATTGCTCATTACTATGGCGAAAATGCATCCGTTTGTCGCACTCATTTTAGTGTCCGTCGGCGTCGGACTGGCGATGGGCATGCCGCTTATCGCGCCGTCTCCGGAAACGCCGGGCATTATTGACTCGATCAAGGCGGGGCTTGGCAACACGCTCGGCTTTTTGGCGATCGTCTTGGCGCTCGGGACGATGCTCGGCAAAATGATGGCCGAATCAGGCGGCGCCGAGCGCATTGCGAAAACGTTGATCGACCGCTTTGGCCAAAAACGCGTCCATTGGGCGATGATGGTCGTCGCCTTTTTAGTCGGCATTCCGGTCTTTTTCCAAGTCGGGTTTGTCTTGCTTATTCCGCTCGTCTTTACGATCGCGATGGAAACGGGCATTTCACTTGTGACGATCGGCATTCCGCTTGTCGCTGGTTTGTCTGTCGTGCATGGGCTTGTCCCGCCGCACCCAGCCGCGATGGCGGCAGTCGGCATTTTTAAGGCGGATGTCGGAAAAACGATTCTTTACTCGATCATCGTCGGCTTGCCGACCGCCATTATTGCCGGTCCGCTGTATGGCAAATGGATCGGTTCGCGCCTGCACAAAACAGTGCCGGCGGAGATTGCCGAACAGCTTGTGCAGCATAAAGAAGCACGTGAGCTTCCTGGCTTTGGCAATACGCTGTTCACGATTTTGCTTCCGGTCATTTTGATGTTGATTGCCTCTGTGGCAAACGTGACGCTTGATCAAAAGTCAGAAGCGGCGAAAGTGTTGCGCTTTATCGGCGACCCGATTGTTGCGCTCTTGATCGCGACGGTTTATTCGTTCTTCAGCTTAGGCTACGCCCGCGGCTTCAACCGCGACGCTGTCTTGAAATTTGCCAACGACTGCCTCGGCCCGGTCGCGAACATCCTGCTTGTCATCGGGGCGGGCGGCGCATTCAACAAAGTGCTGCTTGATTCCGGCATCGGCGAACAAATCGCGGAAGTGGCGAAACACTCGCACTTCTCTCCGCTCCTGTTAGGCTGGGGCATTGCGGCGCTCATTCGCGTAGCGACGGGATCGGCGACCGTCTCGATGATGACCGCTGCCGGCATCGTTGCCCCCATCGCGGCTACCATGCCGGGAACGAATATGGAACTGCTTGTCTTGGCGACCGGCGCGGGTTCGTTGATCTTGTCGCACGTCAATGACTCCGGCTTCTGGATGATCAAGGAGTATTTCGGCATGACGGTGAAAGAAACGCTCATGACATGGACAGTCATGGAAACGATTATTTCGGTGGTGGCGTTTGTCTTCATTTTGTTATTGAATATGGTTCTCTAGCCTTTTCCAGGCAAGACGCTCGTTTTTAGAAGAACGGGCGTCTTATTTTTATATGTTCTTTTGTTATATCTTATATTATAATTATGTAATAAAAAATGACATAAGGAGTGACGCCTGTTGATTTTTGCGAGACGTGCGGAACGAAAAATAAAGCGCGAACTGGATCAGCCTCGACGTGAGGAAACGCAGGGAGGACCGCAACGAATTGCAAGGCAAATTGTTGTGGCGGTTGATCAGCTCAAAGCAGCGATGGAACAGATGAAGATGGCGGCACTTTCGCTGAATGACATTTCCGATTCAAGCCGGAATAGTGCGGCAGAGCTGATGGACCATAGCGAGAAAACGGTGGAATATACGGAAAAAGTGGCGAACAAAATGCGAACAATCGAGGAGGCGGCTAGGGAAATCGCTGCATCTTCACGTGATATGTATGCGAGCAGCCAGCAGTTTTCCGAACATTGGCTGCATTCATGGAATTCATTGGAGATGTTGCAAAAAGAAATTCGAACACTGCGCTCCCACCATGAAACGTTATTGGAACAAATGGACCATCTCGTTCATCATTCGCGACGCATCAATGAAATTATATCAGCGATCGGCGAGATTTCGCAGAAAACGAAAATTTTGTCGCTCAATGCCAATATTGAGGCGGCTCGTGCGGGAGAACATGGGCGCGGGTTTGCGGTCGTCGCGCGGGAAATCGGCATGTTGGCGAATCAAACGTCGGAAGCTGTCCAGCAAACACAGGATATTTTGTCCCTTATTCAACGTGAAATCGCAGCGACAACCGATATCGTTCGCGAAGAAACAAAGCAAATCGATGTCGAAGAGAAAGAAATGGAAGCGATTATGTCGTTCCTTCATTTGCTGCAGCGACAGCTGAATGATATGACGGACCTCGTCTCCTCTTCTGTCCGGTCAGCGTCTGGGCAGTCGGACAGCGTGAAAGAAATCGCCGTTCTCCTAGAAGAAATCGTGCAATTGAGCCGGGAAAATCAACGGTTTGTCGAGCGAGTGACGGCGGATATGAACGAACAGCATGAAAGCGTCGAACAGATTTTGCGCATTAATGAAGCGCTGCAAAAGACAGCGGAGGAGCTGCAACAAACGGTCGGACGTGATTGGATGAGAGAAACGATTTCTGTCGATGATGCGGTCGTGAAAAACACGATTCAGAAACTATCGGCTTTGCTTCAGTCAGCTCCGTTGGAACAAATGGATGAGGCCATGCATCAACGCGTGCTGGATCGATTTTTATCTGAGAATGGAGAGATTGAGGCTGTCTGGTCGAATCGTCTTGATGGGGCGTTTGTCTATTCGAATCCGCCGGCGGGCTTGGTCAACGCCAAAGTCCGGTCGTGGTTTCAGGAAGCTTGTAGAGGAACAGTGTATGTTTCCGATCCGTATGTATCGGCATTGACGAAACATCTTTGCGTCACGGTGTCCGCTCCCATTAGGGATCATAACGGTCAAATTGTCGGGGTCATTGGAGTGGATTTGTCGCTTGTGAAATGAACGCTGCCCCAAAAAAGGTGCATGTGTGCCTTTTTGGGGCATGTTTTGTTTTTCGACCTGGCTGATTGGTCGGAAGATGATTGATAATAAATATAACAAAAATATGTAATAAAATATGACAAATATGTTGAGTCCGTGAAACGTGGGCCTTATACTGCTAATCAAGAACAAATCCTCAACGTGGAGAACATGCATCGCTTTTGAGGAACAAGGGAGGGATGCGCTCTTTTAGATGAACGAGGGGCAGGAATTCATCGATGTTTCAAATGAATAGGGGGAAGGGTGTGCGAATGAAACCAGCATTCATGTGGAAATTATGGCTGCTTTTATGCGTCAGTGTTTTTGCTCTTGGGGGATGTGCGGCGTCATCAGCAGTGGATCAAGCCAAAAACGAGAATCAAAATGATTCATCTTCGGCTGGCAAAGAAGGGGATGTGGTCAAAGTAGGAATCCTGCACTCGTTAAGCGGAACGATGGCCATCAGTGAAGTGTCGCTGCGCGATGCCGAGTTAATGGCCATTGAGGAAATCAATGCATCGGGCGGGCTGCTCAGCAAGAAGATTGAACCGGTTGTGGAAGATGGAGCGTCCGACTGGCCGACATTTGCCGAAAAGGCGAAAAAATTGCTGCAAAAAGATCAAGTGGCCGCCATTTTCGGCGGTTGGACATCGGCGAGCCGCAAGGCGATGCTTCCGGTTGTGGAGCAAAACAACGGGCTGCTTTGGTATCCGGTGCAATATGAAGGGATGGAGTCGTCTCCGAACATCTTTTACACTGGGGCGACGACGAATCAACAAATCGTTCCAGCGGTCAGCTGGCTCCTGAAAAACCGCGGCAAGACGTTTTTCTTGCTTGGATCGGATTACGTCTTTCCGCGGACAGCGAACAAAATCATCAAGGCCCAGTTGAAGGCCGAAGGTGGGCAAGTGGTCGGGGAAGAATATACGCCGCTCGGCCATACCGATTATAGCACCATTATCAGCAAAATCAAACAAGTGAAACCGGCTGTCGTCTTCAATACGCTCAACGGCGATAGCAATGTCGCCTTTTTCAAACAGTTGAAAGACGCTGGCATCACACCGAAAGACGTGACGGTGATGTCCGTCAGTATCGCGGAAGAAGAAATCCGCGGGATCGGGCCGGATGTGTTGGCCGGTCATTTGGCTGTGTGGAACTATTTCCAGACGACCGATACACCGGAGAATAAGGCATTTGTACAAAAGTATAAAGAAAAGTATGGACAAGACCGCGTGACCGATGATCCGATTGAAGCGGCGTATACAGCCGTTCATTTATGGGCCGAAGCAGTGAAAAAAGCCGGTTCCTTTGATGTGGATCAAGTGAAAAAAGCGGCGGCCGGCCTTGAATACAAGGCGCCGGAAGGAACGGTGAAAATTGACGGGGAAACGCAGCATTTATGGAAAACGGTGCGCATTGGTGAAATCCAAGCGGACGGACAATTCAAAGAGTTATGGAATTCCGGTCAGCCGGTGAAGCCGGATCCGTATTTAAAAAGCTACCCATGGGGGAAAGGATTAAGTGAATAGTTGCATGGGGAGGAAGGCATGTCCTTCCTTCTCGCCCAGCGGACATGAGAGGGGGACGGCGATGTTTATTGACCAATTATTCAACGGGCTGAGCGTCGGTTCGATTTTGCTTTTGATCGCCATTGGGTTGGCGATCACCTTTGGATTGATGGGCGTCATCAATATGGCGCACGGTGAACTGATGATGGTCGGCGCGTACACAACCTACGTCATTCAACAAATCTTTGCCCATCATGCGCCGCAATCAGCGGGGATGTACTTTGTCATTGCCATTCCGTCGTCGTTTCTCATCGCTGCCTTGCTTGGGTGGGGGCTGGAAAAAAGCTTGATCCGCCATTTGTACCACCGCCCGCTGGACAGTTTGTTGGCGACATGGGGGATCAGTTTGATTTTGCAACAGACGGCCCGCCTCATCTTTGGGGCGCCCAACGTGGCGGTTGTGCCGCCAAGCTGGCTGGATGGTGGAATCCGCTTGTTTGGGGCGGTGTTTCCGTATAAACGGTTGTTTATTCTCTGTCTTGTATTGGCGATCGTGTTCTTTCTTTATATGTATTTAACGAGAACAAGAGCTGGCCGACGCATTCAGGCTGTCACCATGAACCGGCCGATGGCATCCTGTCTCGGCATTGCCACGCAGAAAGTTGATGCATACTCGTTTGCGATCGGTTCAGGATTGGCGGGGGTGGCGGGATGTGCGTTGACCTTGCTTGGGCCGATTGGGCCGACGATCGGCACGTACTATATTGTCGATGCGTTTATGGTCGTCATTTTAGGGGGAGTGGGAAAACTGGCCGGGACGCTGCTGGGAGCGTTTGGCCTCGGCTTAATCTCCACCTTTGTCGAATATTCCACAAGCGCCACCATCGCCAAAGTCATTGTGTTCGTTCTCATTATTGCGTTCTTGCAATGGAAACCGTCCGGTCTTCTTAGCTTGAGGACGCGGTCGCTCGATTGAGGGGAGGAAGCATCGTGAACAAACGTTGGGGATACTGGCTGTTTTTCGTTGCTTTGTTTTTGGCGCCATTTTATTTAACGGAGTTTCGCCTGTCTTTGCTTGGCAAATTTCTTTGCTTTGCCATCGTGGCGGTCGGCATTTCTCTCATTTGGGGCTATACCGGCATTTTGAGCCTCGGCCATGGGGTGTATTTTGGATTGGGTGCTTATTGCATGGCGATGTATTTGAAGCTCGAAGCTTCGCAAGGGCATTTGCCTGATTTTATGGAGTGGAGCAGCGTGCGCGAACTGCCGTGGTTTTGGAAGCCGTTTGCGCATCCTGTCGTGGCCATCGCCGCCGCGATCGTCTTGCCTACATTGCTGGCTGCCCTATTAAGCTATTTCACGTTTAAAAATCGGATTCAAGGTGTCTATTTTTCTCTCCTTTCCCAGGCGGTTGTTGTCGTGTTTGTTACGCTGTTTATCGGCAAGCAAGAATGGACGGGTGGAACGAACGGCTTGACCAATTTTTCGACCGTGTTCGGCTTTTCGTTATCATCGCCGCTTACGCAAATTGTGTTGTATTGGCTGACAGCAGCTGTTCTTGCCCTCATTTTCGTTATGACGCGCCGTCTAACGACTGGTCGGCTAGGAAAAGTGCTCATTGCCATTCGCGACGCGGAAAATCGGGTTCGTTTTTTAGGGTTTAATCCGACCGTCTATAAAGTGTTTGTGTATAGTTTGTCAGCCGCCTTTGCCGGAGTGGCAGGCGCATTGTTTGTCCTGCAAGTCGGGCTCATTTCCCCGGAGATGATGGGGATTATTCCTTCAATCGAAATGGTGCTGTGGGCTGCTGTCGGCGGACGCCACTCGCTCATGGGCGCGATTATGGGCGCGATCGTCATGAACACGGCGAAAAGCTTTTTAAGCGAAAATTATCCAGATCTATGGCTGCTTTTGTTAGGCGCCTTGTTTGTCGTTGTTGTGCTGTTTGTTCCGAAGGGATTGGCGGGCATTTATGAATCGCTCGCTGCCGTTCGCATCAAAGAAAAAAGGGGGCATGAATGTGAAGCCCGTGTTGATGTGTCGTGACGTCGTCGTTGACTTCGATGGATTTCGCGCTTTGCAAGGCGTCGATCTCGCGGTTTACCCTCATGAAGTGCGGTTTTTGATCGGCCCGAACGGAGCGGGAAAAACGACGCTGCTCGATGTCATTTGCGGGCGGACGAGAGCGACGGACGGCCGAGTGCTGTTTTTCTCCCATGACATCACGAAACGGCCCGAATATGAAATTGTGCAAATGGGGATCGCCCGGAAGTTTCAAAGCCCTTCCATTTTTCCGTTTTTGACGGTGTGGGAAAATATGGAGTTAGCCATGCGACAAGATCGGCGTCTGCGTTCCGTTTTGCGGGCGAAGTTGACTGGAGAAGAGAAAGAAATGATGGCAGCACAGCTAGAGAAAATTGGATTGCTCGATGAACGTCATCGCTTAGCGGGCTCACTGTCTCATGGCCAAAAGCAGTGGTTGGAAATCGGCATGCAGCTCATTCAGCGTCCGCAGCTCCTCCTATTGGATGAGCCGATCGCCGGCATGAGTGCGGCGGAGCGGGAGCGCACGGGGGAATGGCTCCATGAAATGGCCGAACATTGTGCGGTCATTATTGTCGAGCATGATATGGACTTTGTCCGCCGCTATTCCAAACAAGTGACAGTCATGCATGAAGGAAAAGTATTGTGCGAAGGATCGATGGATGAAGTGCAGCAAAACGAACAAGTGATCGATGTGTACCTTGGAAGGGGGAAAAACGCGTGCTGCGCCTCCGGGATGTAACGGCTGGCTATGACGGAAGTGTGGTGCTCGATCATGTTGACATGGATGTTCCTCTTGGCCGGGTGACGGCGGTGTTGGGCAGAAACGGAGTCGGCAAAACGACGTTGATGAAAACGATCATCGGGTTGATTCGCCCGATGTCAGGCGTCGTCGAATGGGAGGGGGAAGATATCACGCGATGGCCGCCGGAGCGGCGGGCGCGAGCGGGGATCGGCTATGTGCCGCAAGGGAGGGAAATTTTTTCGGCGTTGACGGTGGAGGAAAATATTCTTCTCGGGCTGGAAGCGCAGGCCGAAAAAGTCCGTCCCCAGCCGACCCTTGATGAAATGTACGCGCTGTTCCCGATTTTAAAAGAGATGCGCCAGCGAAAAGGAGGGGATTTAAGCGGCGGACAGCAGCAACAGCTGGCCATTGCCCGCGCGTTGGCCGGCCGGCCGAAACTGCTCTTGCTTGATGAACCGATGGAAGGCATTCAGCCCTCGATCGTTGCGTTGATTCATGATGCGATTATGAAAATTGCCAAAGAAAAGCAGGTTGGCATCATATTGGTCGAACATAACGTGGAGCTGGCGTTTTCTTGTGCCGATCGTTTCTATATTTTGGATCGCGGCGCTGTCGTGGCGAAAGGGGATGTCGATGGGGCTGATTTGACTTATATTCAATCGTTTCTTGCTGTTTAAGCAGCAGACAGCGGTGTTAGCGAATGAGAGATTTTTTGAACCTGCGAGTATAGGCGGGAGCATTCAAGAGGGGGGGAGAGATGAGTGAAACTGACTCCGCGTGAACAGGAAAAGCTGCTGATCGTCGTTGCCGCTGATTTGGCGCGCCGCCGGAAAGAGCGGGGCTTGAAGCTAAATTATCCGGAAGCGGTGGCGCTCATTACGTATGAACTGATGGAAGGAGCCCGCGACGGGCGGACGGTGGCGGAGTTGATGCAATACGGCGCAACGATTTTGACGCGCGATGATGTGATGGAAGGCGTCGCTGACATGATCGACGAGATTCAAGTCGAGGCGACGTTTCCGGACGGCACGAAACTCGTCACGGTCCACCAGCCGATCCGGTCGTAATAGCGCCGGCCGATTCCGATGAAGGTGGATAAAGGAGTGATCTTATGATCCCAGGAGAATACCGATTGCGCGACGAACCGATTGTATGCAACCGGCAAAAGCCGGTTACGAAGCTGACGGTCATAAACCGCGGCGACCGCCCGGTGCAGGTCGGTTCCCATTTTCACTTTTTTGAAGTCAATTCGTTTCTCGAATTTGACCGACAGGCCGCATACGGAAAACATTTGAACATCCCAGCCGGGACAGCGGTCCGTTTTGAACCCGGGGATGCGAAGCAAGTGGAGCTCGTCCCGTTCTCCGGCAAGCGCCGGGTGTACGGATTAAACAATATGGTCAACGGTCCGCTTGATGACAACGGGAAGGAGGGAGCAAGAGAATGAGTTTTTCCATGTCAAGACGGCAATACGCGGATATGTTTGGACCGACGACCGGGGACTGCATCCGGTTGGCGGACACAGACTTATGGATTGAAATTGAGCATGACTATACCGTTTACGGCGATGAAGTGAAATTCGGCGGCGGGAAGGTGATTCGCGACGGGATGGGGCAGCATCCGCTCGCTGTCCGCGACGAAGCGGTCGATTTAGTGTTGACGAACGCCGTCATCGTTGATTACACCGGCATTTACAAAGCCGATATCGGGGTCAAAGATGGAAACATCGCCGCCATCGGCAAGGCGGGGAATCCGCTGTTAATGGACGGCGTCAATATTGTCATCGGCGCCTCAACGGAAGTGATCGCGGCCGAAGGGAAAATCGTGACCGCTGGAGGAGTGGATGCCCATATCCATTTCATTTGCCCGCAGCAAATCGAAACCGCCCTGTCATCCGGCATTACGACGATGATTGGCGGCGGGACCGGACCGGCGACCGGAACGAATGCCACGACGTGCACGCCGGGAGAGTGGAACATTTACCGGATGCTTGAAGCCGCCGAAGCGTTCCCGATGAATCTTGGGTTTTTAGGAAAAGGCAACGCGTCGGCGAAAGAGCCGATCGCGGAGCAAGTGCGCGCCGGAGCGGTGGGGCTCAAGCTTCATGAAGACTGGGGAACGACGGCGGCGGCGATTGATGCGTGCTTGCGAGTGGCGGATGAGTACGATGTGCAAGTCGCCATTCATACCGATACATTGAATGAAGGCGGGTTTGTCGAGCATACACTGAAGGCCATTAACGGGCGCGTCATTCATACATACCATACGGAAGGAGCCGGAGGGGGGCATGCGCCCGATATTATGAAAGTCGCCAGCTTCCCGAACATTTTGCCTTCTTCCACGAACCCGACGCGGCCGTATACGAAAAACACGCTCGATGAGCATTTAGATATGTTAATGGTGTGCCATCATTTAGATCCGTCCGTTCCGGAAGACATTGCCTTTGCTGATTCGCGCATCCGCAAAGAAACGATCGCGGCAGAAGACATTTTGCACGACATCGGCGCCTTCAGCATGATCAGTTCCGACTCGCAAGCGATGGGACGGGTCGGTGAAGTCATTTTACGTACGTGGCAAACGGCCGACAAAATGAAAAAACAGTTTGGCCGCTTGCCGGAGGAAACGGGGCGAGGCGATAATGTCCGCGTCAAACGGTACGTAGCCAAATATACGATCAACCCGGCTATCACTCATGGCATCGCGGAGTATGTCGGGTCAGTCGAAGTCGGAAAATTCGCAGATTTGGTCGTTTGGCATCCCGCTTTTTTCGGGGTCAAGCCTGAGCTCGTCATCAAAGGCGGGATGATCGCCTACAGCGTGATGGGCGACCCGAACGCCAGCATTCCGACGCCGCAGCCCGCTCTGTACCGCCCGATGTTCGCCAACTATGGCGCCGCCGTCGCGAAAACGTCCATTACGTTTTTGTCCAAAGCGGCGTTCGAACGCGGCGTCCCTGACAAACTGCGATTGCACAAAATCGTCAAACCGGTTGGAAACATTCGTTCGTTAACGAAACACGATATGGTGTTCAACAACGCCATGCCTCAAATCGATGTCGATCCGCAAACGTATGAAGTGAAGGTCGATGGACGGCTCATCACGTGCGAACCGGCTGAAGTTGTGGCCATGGCGCAACGATATTTTCTATTTTGAGGTGATGATGATGATTGTAGAAACGGTTATCGGCAACATTCGAACTCTTTCTTCTCTCCCCCCGCACATCGAACGGGTGTACATGCCAAGCGACGATTTAGTAAAACGAATTCAGCGGGTGGTGACCGACCACGGGAGGGAGATTGGCATTCGCTTGAAAGAAGCGAAAGAATTGGTAGACGGAGATGTGTTATGGATGGATGAGCATAATGCCATTGTCGTATCCGTTCTTCCCGATGATTTGCTTGTCATCCAGCCGGTTTCCATGAAACAAATGGGGGAAATTGCTCATCAGCTCGGAAACCGCCACTTGCCCGCCCAATTCGAGGAAGGGGAAATGCTCGTCCAATACGACTATTTAGTCGAAGAGCTGCTCCAGCAACTCGGCATCCCATACAAGCGGGAAAAACGGAAAGTAAAACAAGCGTTCCGCCATATCGGGCATCGCCATGACTGACCAACAGTTGTTGTGGCTGCTGCAGCTCTCCGATTCGAATTTTCCGTCTGGAGCATTTTCCCATTCCTTTGGGTTTGAAACATACATGTACAATGAACAAATTTGCGATGCCAAAACGTTTGGCGATGTGCTTGTCGCTTATATTCAGACCCAGCTGACGTATACGGATGGATTGGCGTGCCGGATCGCCTATGAGCAGTTGGAAGTCGACCGTATGGAAGGACTGCGGCGGCTGAACGACACGCTGTTTGCTCTCTGCTTGGCGAAGGAAACGCGAGAAGGAACGAGAATGATTGGGGGGCGCTTATGGAAACTGTGCCGCGACATTTACGGAGTCGATGAATTGGATGAGATCGTGCAAACGACGCGGTCCATTCATCCGGCCATTGTGTTTGCGGCGGTTGGCCGCAAAATCGGAGCAGCCAAACAAACGACGGTGCTGACGTATTTGTTTGCTTCCGTACAAACGATGGTGCAAAACGCGGTTCGCGGCATTCCCCTCGGCCAGACGGACGGGCAAAAGCTGCTCGTCATGGCGCAGCCATATTTGATTCATGCCGCGAGCATCATCGAGACACTCGACGAAGAGGAGCTCGGGGCGGCAGCCGTCGGCTTGGAAATCGCGCAAATGCAGCATGAACGTCTTCCTGTTCGATTGTTTATGTCGTAAATCTTGTTTGACGTGGAACGAAAGAAGGACAGAGAAGGGAGAATCCAGAATGGAACCGGTACGAATCGGCATCGGCGGCCCGGTCGGCGCCGGCAAAACGATGCTTGTCGAGAAGCTGACGCGGGCGATGCATCGCCGCTTTAGCATCGCGGTCATTACGAATGATATTTATACAAAAGAAGATGCCCAATTTTTAATCAAACATAGCGTCTTGCCGGAAGATCGGATTATCGGCGTCGAAACGGGCGGGTGCCCGCATACGGCCATTCGCGAAGACGCATCAATGAATTTTGCGGCCATTGATGAACTGAAACGGCGCCATCCAGATGTGGAACTCATTTTGATCGAGAGCGGCGGCGATAACTTGGCGGCGACCTTCAGCCCGGAGTTGGTCGATTTCTCCATTTATGTCATCGACGTCGCCCAAGGGGAGAAAATTCCGCGCAAAGGCGGACAAGGGATGATTAAGTCGGATTTGCTCGTGATCAACAAAATCGATCTTGCCCCTTACGTCGGCGCCAGTCTGGAAGTGATGGAACGGGACGCCAAAGCAGCGCGAGGGGCGAAGCCGGTCATTTTTACAAATTTAAAAGAAGAGATTGGTCTTTTTGACGTTGTGGATTGGATCGAAAAACAGGTGCTGCTGGCAGGGCTGGAAGAATGAGCTGGACGGGGCGTTTGCGATGTACAGCGGTCGTGAAAAACGGCCGCACCGTCATTTTGGACAACTATAGTGAAGGGGCGCTGAAACTGATGCGTCCTGTTTACCTCGACCCGGCTCATCCGACGTTATATCTTGTCCACGTGGGCGGCGGGTATGTCGATGGGGATTCATATGATATGGAAATCTTCCTCGAGCCCAGCGCCCGGTTGATGGTGACGACCCAGTCGGCGGCGAAAATCTACAAAACTCCTTCAACGCCTGTAAGGCAGTATACACGATTGTCACTTGGGGAGCAAAGCGTACTTGAATATTTCCCCGACCCGACGATCGCCTATGAGCATGCGCGCTTTTATCAAGAAACGACGGTGTACATCACGCCAAGCTCCACGTTTGTTTATGGCGAAATCATCACGCCTGGATGGTCGGAAAGCGGTGAGCTGTTCCGCTATGATTGGATTCGCTCGAAACTGAAGGTGTATCAAGACGAGGCGCTCGTTCTGTTTGACCATCTGTACTTGGATTCGCGGCAGCACTTAACGAGCATGTTGCAGCTTGGCGGCTATACGCATGTCGGATCATTCGTGGCTCTTTCTCCGTTCATCACAAAGGAAGTGTTAGAACAGTTCAACCAATTCATGGAAGAGATGCCGAAAGAGGTTCGCTGCGGTTTTTCAGCGGCAGCCGTTCCAGGATTTTCTGTACGTATATTGGCGTATGAAACATCGGCCATCGAAGCGATATTCCAACGCGTCCAACAGTTTATTCGCCAACAATGCGGTGAGAAAGCGCCAGTCTGTTGGAGGAAATATTGACAAGGGAAAGGAAGAAGACAATGGGAACGATATGGCCTATGCTCTTGTTTGGATTGCTGCTTGGAATGAAACATGCGACGGAACCGGATCATGTCATTGCCGTTTCGACCATTGCCAGCCGGACGAAAAAACTGTCCCTTTCATCGCTGGCCGGCATGTTTTGGGGAATTGGCCATACGTTGACGCTGCTCGTTGTTGGGATGGCGATGATCGCCTTTGAGCGGCAAATTCCTGAACAGATTGCTTCTTATCTTGAAATGGGCGTCGGCATCATGATCGTTATTCTAGGAATTGCTAGTTTCCGTTCGACAATGAGGCTGGATCATCATCACCAGGGCGATATTCATCATTTGCATGTGAAATCGACATTGATCGGCATCGTCCATGGTTTGGCCGGCAGCGCAGGAATGGTGTTGTTGACGATGACGACGGTCAAAGGAACTTGGATGGCGCTTGCTTTTATTTTGATTTTTGGCCTAGGAACGGTCATCGGCATGATGCTGTTCACGACGTTTCTCGGGATTCCGTTTGTTTGGATGAAAGCGAAACAGCAAGTCATGAATCAATGGATCGTGAAAACCGTCTCCCTCATCAGCATCGCCTATGGGGTCTATTACATGTATCATATCGCCGCCGAAATTTGACGCTCCTCGCGGCTGGCGTCATAGGTGGAGGGTTGTTCAAAACAAAGAAGCACCGGTCTTGGGAGAAGGCCGGTGCTTCTTTTTCGATGCGGCGTCATCATCACCTCGTGTCACACCAGTGGTTTGACCAGCAACAACTCATCTCGAATAGGAATGCCGTCAGGACTTGTTTTCGGAATGTTTGGCTTGATTTGTCGCGCCTTGTCGACAGCGTTGGGAAAGACGTTCACAATTTGATAGCCGCGCTTTTGATAGAAACGAAGGGCATGCAAGTTGTCGTTGGTAGTGATCAGTTGAACAGCCGTGCACCTTTGTTGTCTCGCCCATGCCTCTGCCTCATGCAAAAGGGCGCTGCCGATGCCGCGGTTTTCCATTATGCTGTCTAGCGAGATGATCTCGCATTCGCTGCCACGGATGATGAATGTAATCAGTCCGATGATCCGCTGACCGTTCTCAACAGCCGCAAATCCATCCAGCTCGCTGCAGGTATAGATGCCGGTTGAAACAACCATTTGCGGACTTCCCCAATGGTCGTTGAAAAATTGGTTGACGATGGCGCGGTCCAACTGTTTGGTTGGAACGATGTTCAAGGCGCTCCTCCTCCTTTGTGCAGATGATGATGTTTGATCACCCCAATGCATAAGACGTTCACTTCCGTGCGTGATTTTGACACTCCGCACGCCTAAAGGCGTGGGATTCTTGAGTCGTTCGCGTCCTCATCCATTTCTAGTTCGGACAACGCCCAAATTCAGGGGTGTGTCATCACCCCGTCCCATCGGGTTAGGATGTACCCCAATGGGCGGCGCACCTGTGACCAGTGAGTGCGCTAGGTTAGACGGGGCTCGCTTTCATCCCACCCCTCAAGGAGTGGGCTTTCTCGCTCGCTGATCTGTAACAGGGGATGTCCACATCCGTCCTCCTCTTGTGTCAAAGGGCCGAGTCTTTTTGCATCATCGTTCGTTGAAACGATTGAAAAACAGCAAAGGAAATGAATGTTAGCACAATCCCTGCCATATATGGAAAACTGGACTTTAAGGTGAACAACCAGCCGGCGATCGCCGGACCGCCGATGCGGCCGAGCGAATCGAACGATGATAAGACGCCTGTTGCGCTTCCTTGGCCATCCGCCGTATATTTCGTCAACAACGCGGAGACGCACGGGCGGATGACGCCGTTTCCAATGCCGAAAATCGTTAAATAGAGCGCGGCTGTCCAAAAGCTGTGAACGAATAAAATGAGAAAAAAGCCAACTGCTGACAAGAACAGCCCGACACGAATGACAGCTCCTTCCCCGAATGAGCGGATCAGTTTTCCAAGCAGCCCTCCTTGGACGATGGCCCCTGCAAGCCCCATGATCATAAAGATGTAGCCAAGTTCCGTCGACGAAAGCCCCGCACGTTCAGCGGCAAAATAGGCGAACGTCGCTTCAAGTCCAGCGAGGGAAAACGTTGTGATCAGCTGCAGTAAGTATAGGCGCGCTACAGGCCCTTGGAGGGCGGCCGCAAGCGAGGGCCGCTTTGTTCGTATATTCGTTCGTTTTTCTCTCGGAAGCGACTCATGCAAGAAAACGAAAACGAATAGAGCGGTCAAGAGCGCCAAGCTGCCTGCCATCCAAAACGGAGCGGTTAAGCTCGTTTTCGAGAACACGCCGCCGATCCCCGGTCCGAAAATGAATCCAAGCCCAACGGCCGCTCCGATCATCCCCATTCCTTTGCCCCGGTCTTCTTCCGTTGTCACATCTGCGACGTACGCCATAGCGGCCGGCATCGTGGCCGCCGATAGACATCCGCCGATGATGCGAGCGGCAAACAACATCCAAAGCTTTGTCGCGACGGCGAGCAAGAAAAACGAAAGAGCCAAACCGAAAATGCCGACAAGCAGCATCGGCTTTCGTCCATAGCGGTCCGATAAATTCCCCCACATCGGCGCAAATAAAAATTGCATGAGCGAATAAACGGCCATCAACCAGCCGAGCTGCGTTGGCGTCGCGCCGATTTTTTCTGCGTAAAATGGAAGGACAGGGATAATGATGCCAAACCCGGCCATGACCAAAAACATCACGAGAAACAAAAGCGATAAACCGCGGCGATTGCTCATGATCATCATCTCCACGATATGGTTTGCCTCTTTCATCATAATGGAAAGACAGGCATTTTTCAAAGCAGATCGCACCTTGCTTGGCCGTTCCGACGAGGCTGGGATCACTCCCGAATGTCATCCACAACCCATTTTCCTTCCTCCCCATTGACAATGGAAGCGGTTTTCGCGAGACTGGAGGTAAACGGTTCGACAAACAATGAAGCGGACTTTGGACCGGCATCCGCCAAGGGTGCGAAACGACAAACACGCATGGGAGAGGATGGTGCATGATGACCAAAAACGAAATCCAAAAGTGGGTAAAGGAATTCCCGCTGCTTAAAACGATCATGGCGGCCGAAGAGGTGTTTTGGCGCAATCCAAAATATCACGCGTTCGCGCAAGCCATTCGAACGATTCCTTTACGCGAACGCGATGTCAAGGAGGCGGAAGAACGATTGCGCCGCTTTGCCCCCTACATCGCGAAGGCATTTCCCGAGACGCGAACGGCCCACGGCATCATCGAATCCCCTTTAGTCCGGATTTCGAACATGAAACAGCGTTTAGAAAAGATGTTTCAGACCAACATTGAGGGGGAGCTGTTGCTAAAATGCGACAGCCATCTTCCCATCTCCGGGTCGATCAAGGCGAGAGGGGGAATCTACGAGGTTCTGAAACATGCCGAAGACCTCGCGCTCGCCAACGGGACGATCACCATAGGAGACGACTATGCGGTCATGGACAGCGAGAAATTCAGGCAATTCTTTTCCCGCTATTCTCTGGTCGTCGGTTCGACAGGAAATTTAGGCTTGAGCATCGGCATCATCGGGGCAAAGCTTGGATTCCGCGTCACCGTTCATATGTCAGCCGATGCGAAACAATGGAAAAAAGACTTATTGCGAAGCAAAGGGGTCACCGTCATCGAACATCTCACCGATTACAACAAAGTGGTGGAAGAGGCGCGAAGACAGTCCGCCGAGGATCCAACGTCGTATTTTATCGATGATGAAAACTCGATCCATCTGTTTTTAGGCTATGCGGTGGCGGCGTTTCGGCTGAAAAAGCAATTAGAGGACATGAACATCACGGTTGATGAAAACCACCCGCTCTTTGTGTATCTTCCTTGCGGCGTCGGCGGCGGTCCGGGCGGGGTGACGTTTGGGCTGAAGCTCGTGTACGGCGATCATGTGCATTGCTTTTTCGCTGAGCCGACGCATTCGCCTTGCATGCTGCTTGGGTTGATGACAGGAGAGCACGACCGCGTGTCGGTGCAAGATTTTGGCCTCGACAATAAGACCGAAGCGGACGGGCTAGCGGTGGGCCGGCCGTCGCGGCTGGTGGGGAACATGCTTGAGAACGTCATCAGCGGCGTCTATACGGTGGACGATTCGACGCTTTACCGCTTGCTCGCGGCGATGGTGGAAACGGAGGAAATCTATTTAGAGCCGTCCGCCTTGGCGGGGGTGGCGGGGCCTGTTCGGCTGTTTCGTGATTTGGCGGGGCAAACGTACGTAGAGGCAAACGGTTTGAAAGAAAAGATGAAAAACGCCACCCATATTGGCTGGGCGACGGGTGGAAGCATGGTGCCAAAGGATGTGATGGAGGCCTATTATCGGGAAGGCGTGCGGATTGAAACGATGACAGGGAACGGTTTTTCTGAAGGACGATAAGATCATTCCATGGAGTTTTGAAACGAATGCATGAAATGTTGGAGGGGTTCGATGAAAACCGAAAAAGAAAAGATGGTAGCGGGACACTTGTACAATCCCGCTGATCCGGAGCTCGTCAAGGAGCGGGAGCGGGCGCGGCGGCTCGTTCGTTTGTATAACGAAACGTTGGAAACGGAATATGAAAAGCGAACCGCTCTGCTGAAGGAGCTGTTCGGTTCAACGGGAGAACGGCTGTTTATCGAGCCGAACTTCCGCTGCGACTACGGCTACAACATTCATGTCGGCGAAAACTTTTTTATGAACTTTGATGGCGTGATTTTGGATGTATGTGAAGTGCGAATCGGCGACCATTGTTTTATTGGTCCTGGTGTGCACATTTATACGGCGACTCACCCGCTCGATCCGCACGAACGAAATTCCGGGTTGGAGTACGGAAAGCCGGTTGTGATCGGCCATAACGTCTGGATCGGCGGGCGGGCCGTCATCAACCCGGGCGTCACGATCGGCGACAACGCTGTCATCGCCTCAGGGGCGGTCGTGACAAAAGATGTCCCCGCCAACGCGGTCGTTGGCGGAAACCCGGCGAAAGTGATCAAATGGCTCAAATAGCCCAAGGCCGCGCCCCGCGCAAAGCATGTGCGGGGCGTTTGGTTGCATCATCCTTCTTTGTTACGCCCACTGCACCGCCACCGCCCGAACAGGCGAACCGTCGCAGCCAGGCAAGGAAAGAGGGAGGGCAATAATATACGGGTCATCAAAATCGATTCGCTCGAAGTTCACGAAATTTTCCCCGATCACCCCGTTGGCGCCAAGAATAAGCTCGTGAGCGTGGAACGAGGAGCCGTCTGGCGGGTCGATGTTGAGCGCGTCGATGAAAAACGTCCGCACGCCTCGCCCAAGCATCGCTTCAATCACCTCCGGCGCGACGTACGGATGGGAAAAATACCGCTTTGTTCCGGCGTATTGCGACCAGCCGGTATGAAACAACACAATGGTTCCCGGCGACAGCTTCGGGATATACGGAGCGGCATCGGCCATCGTCACCGCTTCGCCTTCCGCTTTTCCGGTGGCATTGATCACGGCGCCGCGGCCAAGAAAATAGGTGAGCGGCACGTCATCGAGCCGCCAACCGTGTTCGCAAAAGTGAAACGGCGCATCCACATGCGTGCCGCTATGCGACCCAAGCACAAGGCGGCTGACGTGATAGCCGTCTTGGGCGAACGTCGCTGCCGGTTCGATTTTCGGCTTCGGATCCCCCGGGTACACCGGAGTTTGGGCCGTGATCGGCATGGTGAGGTCGATGAGTTTTTGGATGATCATGTTCTCGTCATTCCCTCCAAATCCATTGTCGGTAAAGGTCGATTCGTCGTTCGTCCATCATGGTGTAAAAGTGTTTCTTTAACGCTTGGCGTTGATTTTGATCGATCATAGCGTGTACGAGCTCTTCCCGTCCATTCATGTTGGCTGCGGCTATTTTCCTTCCATCCGGCCCATAAATAGAGGATAAACCAAAGAAATGGAAAGAAGAAGACGATCCAATTTGATTGCATGCCGCCACATAAACCGTGTTATCGATCGCTCGTGCCATGGCGAATTTTTGAAACGGTGCATGAAAGGGAGATTCCCAAGCACATGGAACGAGAAGAAGCTCGGCTCCATGAACCGCTAAGTATCTTGCTAGTTCCGGAAAAGCCAAGTCCCAGCAAATCATTAGACCAATGCGGCCGAGTTCTGTATCCACCAGCACCGGCTCGGCTCCTTTGGAAAACCAGGCTTTTTCAAAAGGAGTCAAATGGATTTTCCGGTAATTTCCGATACATTGTCCATTAGGATCGATCAACATAAGAGAGTTGTATAGATTTCCTGTATGGTCTTTTTCAACGTACCCGTAGGCCAGATACAATTGAAATGTTTGGGCAAGTTGGCTCATGTGTTGGAACGTAGAGCCGTCCCATGTCTGGGCCGCCTCTTTTAGCATTTCTGACAGTACGTAACCAGTGGTGTAAAGTTCCGGGAACAGAAGAAGGCGAACATTAGGGAACTTTCGTTTGCACTCATGGATGATCGTTTCCATTTTGGCCAAGTTGGCGCCAATGTCGCCGTCGGCCGGCATCATCTGCGCCAATGCGATGTCAAATGGTCTGTTCATATCATCCCTCCAAGCGAGTGGGAGATTGAAGCTCGACCGTATTCGTGCTCGCAGATATTTGTTTTGTCCATTTCATCACCCCCCAATAAACAGCTCCCGATAAAAGAAACGTCAGCATGGTGGAGCCGACGGCAAGCGGATGAATGTACGTAAAATAATAGGCGAAGACAGCTCCAACGATATAGGTGATGTAGGCGGCGATGTTGACTCCTTTTTGATAACGATATTGACCTTTTGTGTCGTACAAAATATCTTCTGCGTCGTATACCCCTTTTTTGATCAAAAAGTAATCAACGAGCACAATCGCAAACACAGGAATGAACAACGTGGCAATCAGCATAATGAAGTTAAAGAAATGGGACATCAGCACTTCTTTCAGCAAGGCGCCAAGCGTGCAAATCACTCCCATGATCAACGTCGGTTTCCAAAAGCCTGCGCGCGGGAAGACATTCATGAACGACATCGTGGCGCTGTATAATGCCATGACATTGGTCGAGAGTACAGAAAAGAACACAACGATGGATGCGATCAATCCAAACCCGTAAGCCGCAAGGAGAATCGTTGGATCATACGTCCGTTCCATGTTCGAGGCGATGCTGAAGCCGCTGACGACAGCGCCGAGCCCCATTGCAACAATGGAAGCGACCAGATAGCCAAAATACGTTCCCCAAAAACCGCTTGTTTCGGAGCGGCAGTTGCGGTTGAAATCGCAAACCGTCGACATCCAAGAAAAAGCGGTGGCGATGACGATGTCAAAGGCGATAATCGTGGTGATGGATGGATGTTCGCTCAATTTCATTTCGACTAGTGTCGAAATGTCATAAGTCGTAAAAATTTTATAAAAAACAAGGAAAGATAAAATCAACATGGCAATCGATATATATTTTTCGATTCGTTCCACCCCTCGGTGGCCAAAAATCGTAATGATCACAACAAGAAGTTCCGTCAAGATGACAAATAGGTTGATATTGCTGTATCCAGTGGCGTAATGGACGGCATAATTCAGACTAAGGCCAGCCATATAGGCTTGAATCCAGCTCCAGCCGATTAAAATGATCGTGTTGACAAGGGCGGGAAGGATGGCGCCTTTTTGTCCAAAGGCCGCTCTTGTGATCACCATTGTAGGGAGACCGGTGCGGATGCCGATGTTTCCAGTAAGGGCGAGCGGAATGGCGCCGATCGCCGAACCGACAATAATCGCCAGCATGGCGTTGGAGAAGGAAATGTCAGGAACAAACATCATCCCCGTCATGACCGTCGTAATCACCACATTCGCCGCAATCCAAAGAGTAAACGTGCTAAAAAAATTCATGCTCCGTTCGTTCATCGGGGTCGGCCGAATATCATCATGACCAAATCGTTCTGTCCACTTCATAAGGATTCTCCCTTCTTGATTTTTTATTTTAAATATTCAGAATAATAAACTTGCACCGATTTCGTCCTTAGGACGAAATCAGGAGTGCGATGAATACCATCCGAGTGGTTTGCCATGTTGGCTGATGTTCACATGCTTTGTTTCCGTAAAAGCAGCGAATCCTTGCGGTCCAAGCTCTCGGCCGATTCCGCTTTGTTTCAATCCTCCCCAAGGGGCATCGACATAGGGAGTGTGATAGCTGTTAATCCAAATCGTTCCTGCTCTCAATTTCCCGGCGATTTGTTCCGCCCGTTCGAGATCGCGGCTGAATAGGCCGGCTGCCAGACCGTATATGGTGTCATTCGCCAACTTGATCGCCTCTTCATCATGTTCAAACGGTTGTACGGTTATGACCGGTCCAAAGATTTCTTCTTGGACGATGCGCATATCTTGACGGACATGGGCGAAAACGGCAGGAGTGAGATAATACCCCAGTTCTTTCATTCGTTTTCCTCCCTGCAGCAGTACTCCTCCTTCCTGCAAGCCGATCTGGATATACGTTTCCACTTTTTCTAAATGTGAGGAGCTGATTAACGGCCCCATCTCCGTATGTTCCGCGAAAGGATCGCCAATGCGGAGGGAAGCTAGTCTTTGGGTCAGCTGATCAAGAAACGAATCATAAACGCGTCGTTGAACAAGAATTCGCGAAGCAGCCACACACACTTCTCCTTGATTGAAGAAGGAGGCAAACAACGCCCACTCGATGGTGCTGGCAAGATCCGCATCGTCAAAAATGAGCAGCGGGGATTTTCCGCCAAGTTCCAAAGATACTCGCTTCAAACGGCGAGCGCCTTGTTCGTAAATCCATCGTCCGGTTTTCGTTCCGCCGGTAAACGATATTTTTTCCACATCAGGGTGTGTCACCAATGTTTCTCCAACCGGCGAACCGCCTCCAGGAACAAGATTAAACACGCCTGGCGGGAGACCGATGGAATCGATCAGCTTTGTCAGTTCGATGAACGATAACGGAGTCAGTTCTGATGGTTTAAATACCACTGTATTTCCCGCCGCAAGCGCTGGAGCCAGTTTCCATATTCCTAACAAGAGAGGAAAATTCCAAGGAACAATCAACGCGCATACCCCGATTGGCTCCTCAATGATTTTGCTTGTCGTGCCATCGGTTCTTTTTATTTCCTCGATGGCCCGTTGTTCAACAAAATCGGCGTAGTAACGAAGGCATTGGATTGAATCGCTGACATCGAGGCGCGACTCGCGAATCGGTTTTCCTGTATTCAACGTCTCGATCGAAGCGAATGTTTCTGCGTTTTGTTCCAACAGGTCCGCTAATTGGCGAAGCGCAGCGATCCGTTTTGCTGGATTGAATGGCCAATCGGTATATTGAAAAGCATGACGAGCTGCTTGGATCGCTTCTACGGCTTGTTGTTGGGATGCTTCATTGATTTCTATAATGATTTCCTCATTCGCGGGATTGATGACCGGTCTTTTTTTTCCTTCTCCTTTACTCCATTTTCCGTTGACGTATATCATGGAAGATTGCTCCTTTTCGGCAAGATGGTTTTATGGAGTTGTCGCTGTGGATAGACGGTTGGCCTGCGCCCGCCTTTTCTTTAGCGCCACAAGTGTGATCATTTCATATATAATAGCAGACGCCAATATGGCTGTCATTTCCCCGCTGTCGTAAGCAGGCAACACCTCGACAAGATCAAATCCGACAATATTTAACCCGTCAAGCCCTCTTACGTATTCTAATGCCTCATAGCTTGTCGGTCCGCCTACTTCCGGCGTGCCTGTTCCAGGAGCGAATGCCGGGTCAACAAAGTCAATGTCATAAGAAACGAAAACCGGTTTGTTTCCGACGCGTTGATGGATGCGGCGCATCACTTCGGAAAAGCCGATTTGTCGGACTTCCCTCATCGGAATGACTTCAAAACCAAGCCGTCGTGCGTCCTCGAGATCATCCGCGCTGTAGAGCGGTCCGCGCATTCCGACTTGAATGGAATGATTGACATCGAGCAGCCCTTCTTCAACCGCGCGGCGGAACGGTGTGCCATGCATATATTTTTCTCCATAGTAATGGTCCCATGTGTCGCTGTGTGAGTCAAAATGAACGAGGGCAACGGGACCAAAGCGTTCGTAAAAAGCCCGCAAGTGTCCTAACGTAATGGAGTGGTCGCCGCCCATCAGAATCGGAACGATGTTTTTCTTTAACAATGGCCGCAGCTCTTCGACGATGCGATCATATGTGCGGAGCGCATTGCCCGGGATGACATCAACGTCCCCATAATCGACGCCAGAACAATAGGCAAAAATATCGATATCCATGTCCGGATTGTAAGGGCGCAACAGGACGGAAAAATTGCGAATGTGCTGCGGACCATATCGTTGGCCGGTGCGATTCGAGGCTGCTGTGTCGAATGGAACACCGAGCACGGCGAAATCAATGCCATTTGTCGTTTTGATTGGTTCTAGACGCATAAAGGTTCGAACTCCGCAAAAGCGGGGTGATTGGGAAGAATCTTTCGGTTTATACATGTCAAGACCTCCTTGGGCAGTGAAAAATAGTTTGTGATATTTAGAAGCAAAAAGTATGCCAAAAAGGGGAAGTAGACAAGAAAATACGTAAGCAGGGCTGTTTTGACCGCCATCCTTGCTTGCGTATGTTCAAAAATGAGCGAACGCTTGATTCAAAAATGAATCTTAATTCGTTTTTGAATCAATACCATACTTTTTCAGCTTTCGTACGACCGTTGGCTGGCTGATGCCAAGATAATCAGCCATCTCGTATGTTGTTTTGCACTGTTTGACGGCGCGCAGGAGCCATTGCCGTTCCACTTGTTCCATGGCTTCTTTTAATGTCGACGGTTCGTTCTGTTTTTCCAACGATTGATGGGTTGTGATCACCTCTGGATGTTTTTGGATCGAAAAAGGAAGCCTGAATCCGTGACAAAACATCTTTACAATGGTCGCAAACCGTTGATACGATA